>ERZ1284728.51-NODE-51-length-14248-cov-42.371310_pt1 | contig 14248 bp, 9 predicted proteins | sample MGYA00454601_ERZ1284728 | MGnify/ENA primary metagenome ERZ1284728 (study PRJEB36292, sample SAMEA5787382) | metagenome | biome: Arctic soil; feature: perennial spring outflow channel; material: sediment | place: Canada | collected 2017-07-08 | depth 0.05 m ...
GCGTTAAGCCAAAAATCGCTTCTGAAAACAATATAAAATCCTATAGATTTAAAGGTTTTCAGGTGCCTCCACATCCGGATTACCTTGAAAGCCGAAAGGTGGTGCTAACCAATAGTGACGTGGATATAACTCTGGCAGCTCCACAGGAATCTACAAAAGATTATTTTTATAAAAATACCGATTCTGATGAGTTGCTCTTCATTCATAAAGGAAGTGGGAAATTAAGAACGCATTTAGGGAATCTTGATTTTAAATATGGAGATTATTTAGTGATTCCGCGTGGTGTTATTTATAAACTCGACTTTGACGATGATATCAACCGGCTTTTTATTGTGGAATCCAGAAGCCCAATTTACACACCGAAAAGGTACAGGAACTGGTTTGGGCAATTGCTTGAACATTCACCTTTTTGTGAGCGGGATTTAAGACAACCCTATGAATTGGAAACCAACGATGAAAAAGGTGATTTCCTTATCAAGGTAAAAAAGCAGGGAGAGATTTTTGACATGATCTATGCTACTCATCCTTTTGATGTTGTTGGATATGATGGGTACAATTATCCGTATGCTTTTTCCATTCACGATTTTGAACCCATAACCGGAAGGATTCACCAACCGCCTCCCGTGCATCAAACTTTTGAGACAGATACCTTTGTGGTATGCAGTTTCTGCCCCAGAAAGTATGATTATCATCCTGAAAGTATTCCGGCGCCTTACAGTCATAGCAATATAGATAGCGATGAGGTATTGTATTATGTTGATGGCGATTTTATGAGTCGAAATGATGTGGAAGCAGGACATATATCGTTGCATCCGGCTGGAATTCCTCACGGTCCGCACCCGGGAGCAGTAGAGCGCAGTATTGGTCAAACCGAAACCGAAGAACTCGCCGTTATGGTAGATACCTTTAAGCCATTAAAACTAACCGAAGAAGCGATGAAAATTGCGGATGAGACGTATTACACCTCCTGGTTAGATCATTAGTAAATTTTAAGTATAAAATGTCATCGAAAAAATAGAATTTATAAACAGAGGGTTAAGATTATTAAATGAAGATTATAGAATCTTTTTTTTCTATGAATCTTTAACCTTCTAAATTAAAAAGATTATGAGCACAGATAACACATCTCTAAAACTAAAGAAAAAGTTCCAGGAAGCTGAAGACTTTTTGCCATTGCTTGGAACAGATTTCGTTGAATTATATGTTGGGAATGCCAAGCAAGCTGCGTTTTATTATCAGCAGGCCTGGGGATTTCTGCCGGTGGCGTATGCTGGTTTGGAAACGGGGAGAAAAGATAGTGTTTCCTACGTTTTACAACAGGATAAGATCCGCCTTGTTTTAACTTCTCCGCTACAACCCGACGGACCTATTAACGAACATATCAATAAACACGGGGATGGAGTAAAGGTAGTTGCGCTTTGGGTAGATGATGCCAGGAAAAGTTATGAAGAAACCACTAGTCGTGGAGCAAAATCCTACGTGGAGCCTTACGTTATGGAGGATGATAATGGTACGGTGGTAATTTCCGGGATTCACACGTACGGTGAAACCGTGCATTTATTCGTGGAGCGAAAAAATTATTCAGGCCCTTTTTTGCCGGGATACAGAACGTACGCTCCAAAATTTAAATCGGAATCCACTGGATTAAAATTTATAGACCACATGGTAGGGAATGTTGGATGGAATGAAATGAACAAATGGTGTGAATTTTATGCCAAAGTAATGGGATTCGCTCAGCTTGTTTCATTTGATGACAAAGATATTTCTACAGATTATACCGCTCTTATGAGCAAGGTGATGAGCAATGGGAATGGAAGGATCAAATTTCCTATAAATGAACCGGCCGAAGGGAAAAAGAAATCTCAGATAGAGGAATATATAGATTTTTACAACGGTGCCGGAGTTCAGCATATCGCCCTGGCTACAGATAATATTATAGCTACGGTAACCGCCCTTAGGGATAATGGGGTAGAATTTTTATATGTTCCGGAAGCGTATTACGATACCGTCCTGGACAGGGTAGGAGAGATAGACGAGGACCTGGCACCATTAAAAGAATTAGGTGTATTGATAGACAGGGATGATGAAGGCTATCTTTTACAGATATTTACAAAACCGGTTTTAGACCGTCCAACAATGTTTTTTGAGATCATTCAACGAAAAGGAGCGCAATCTTTTGGAAAAGGGAATTTTAAGGCGCTTTTTGAAGCTATTGAAAGGGAACAGGATTTAAGGGGTACCTTGTCCTAAGTATTAAAAAAATGCTGTTTCCATATTTAAATTATTTTAAAAATACCAACTTGATAAATTTATGGTTAAAGTGACATTTTGTGTTGTAAATACTGTATAAAAAACAGACTTTTGCACCGCATTTCGGAGTGGTTACCAAAATGTTTTAATTTTTTTCATAATTTAAGTTTTAGTTGGTTAATAAGATAAAAACCCCATCATTTATTTGATGGGGTTTTTTGTTTTAATACATTTGGAATAGTAATTGTAATTCTTCGAATAAATTGAACCGTGCCTGCTGTATGGCGGGTGTTAAACTTACTATTATGAAAATTAGAATTGCTATATTTAGTCTTCTTTTAATGTTCCTGCCTTTAAGCGTGTTTTCTCAAAAGGCTTTTGATTCTGGCGAATGGTTTAAGTTCCGGGTTCATTATGGATGGTTTAATGCCAGTTATGCAACTTTGCAGGTAAATGAAGCGAAACTGGATGATAAAAATGTATTTCACATTGTAGGAAAAGGAAAATCTACCGGCTTGTTGCATTTGTTTTTTAAGGTTGACGATAATTACGAAACCTATATCGATAAAAAAACCAATCTTCCATACAGGTTTATCAGAAAAATAGATGAGGGAGGATACACTAAAGATCTGGAAATCGATTTTGACCAAAAGCAGAATATAGCACATGTCTTTGATAGAAAGCATAATGAAAACTCCACCTTTACCACCAGGGACAACGTTCATGATTTGCTCTCAGCATTTTATTATGTTCGTAATGATCTGAATGTTAATAAATTAAATGAAGGGGATGAATTTAATTTTCCTATGTTTTTTGATAAGGAAAACCATGATTTTAAATTAAAGTTCATGGGAAGAGAGGTTATCAATACAAAATTCGGTAAAATTGCAACATTAAAATTCAGGCCTTATGTTTTAGCCGGAAGAGTGTTTAAAGAAAAGGAAAGCCTTACTATCTGGATAAGCGATGATAAGAATAAAATGCCTGTAAAAATTTCGGCAAACCTTGCAATTGGTTCCCTGGATGCAGATATTGAAGAATTTAGAGGATTAAAACATCCCTTTAAAATAATTATGAATTAGAATGGAGCAAATTAAGCCTGAAATTGCGGAGCGCATATTAAAACTTGAAGAAAAATTTAAAAATTCAGGGCAGGATATGGGTTCTTACCTGGACGGGCTTTTGTATGACAAGTATATTACCTATTGGGACTATGTAAACCTTGATACATTACTGAGTTTACAAGTACCAAAAACACATTTCCCGGACGAGGAGATCTTTATAACTTACCATCAAATCACAGAGCTTTATTTCAAACTCATCATTCATGAGCAGAAACAAATTATTGAAGCACAAACACTTTCTGCAGGATTTTTTACCGAAAAACTGATTAGGATAAACCGCTACATCAGAATTTTGATAAATTCTTTTGATGTGATGATTAAGGGAATGGAGCGGGAGCAATTTTTAAAATTCAGAATGGCACTTTTACCGGCCAGCGGTTTTCAATCGGCTCAATTTCGAATGATTGAACTGTATTCTTCACCAATAGAACATCTTATCCCATTTAAGGAACGTGAAAACTTTTCTTCTGAAAACAGTATTGAAGAACTTTATGAGAATCTATACTGGAAAAAAGGAGGAATTGATCTGGCAACCGGTGAAAAAACACTCACCCTGAAACAATTTGAAATTCGCTATACCGGGCGATTCCTAAGGCTCGCCAATCAGTTAAAGGGTAAAACTTTATATCACAAATACCTTGATCTTCCGCAGGAAGAAAAAAATAATTCCGATCTTATGGAAGCTTTGCGAACTTTTGATACCAACTTAAATATCAATTGGTTGCTTATGCACATGGGGGCGGCACATCGATATTTAAACAAGGACAAAAAAACGATCGCGGCAACAGGAGGGACAAACTGGAAAGATTTTTTACCTCCAAGTTTCCAAAAAAACAGTTTTTTTCCTATTCTTTGGAGTAATGCAGAATTTGATAATTGGGGTAAAGAATGGGTTACCCATATGTTTAATACAGAAAAATAAATTTTAAAGTGAAAAAATTAAGTTACTTGTTATTGCTGGTGTTAGCCTTTACAGCCTGTAAAAATGAAGTTGAAAATAAGGATTTTGCAGAGGTAGAAGTCATTGAAGTGGCACCGCCTGTGCTGGAAGAGTATGGGTTTGTGCTGAATGATTTTGAGGTGATCCGGGATACAATTCGGTCCGGAGATATTTTTGGGAAGATTTTGGATACCCAGGGAATAACGCCTGGAAAAGTGTATGAAATTACCGAGAAGGTGCGGGAAACCTTAGATCCTACCAGGTTAGTAATTGGGAAACCTTATACTGTTCTAAGATCCAGAGATTCTGCCAGAACAGCGCAGTTTTTTATCTACGAAAATGATCGTATTGAATATACGGTGGTTAGTATTGGAGATAACATAGCGGCTTATAAAGGAAGTAAGCCTATAAGTATTAAGAAAAGAATGGTCTCGGGTGTTATTGTTAGCAATCTTTCAGAGGCGATGCAAAACCAGGGTTTAAGTGTGCTTTTGTCCCATGAATTGAGCAGTATTTATCAATGGAGTATCGATTTTTGGAAACTTCAAAAAGGGGATCAATTCAAGATGGTATATAATGAAAAGTATATAAACGACACTATTTATGCCGGGATCGAGAATATTGAAGGAGCGGTATTTGTGCATCAGGACAAGCCTTACTACGCATTTAGTTATATGGTAGATACCGAATCCGGCAAAAGTGATTATTATGATGAAAAGGCACGCCCATTACAAAGTTTTTTCTTAAAAGCACCTTTAAATTTTAGCAGGATCTCATCCAGATATTCCGGCAGCCGGTTTCATCCGGTTCAGAAACGATGGAAAGCACACCGGGGAACAGATTATGCAGCACCGCACGGAACTCCAATATGGAGTACAGCAAATGGAACTGTGATCGCCTCGGGATATACAGGTGGAAACGGGAATTACGTGAAGGTTAAACACAATGATACCTACACCACTCAATACCTGCACATGTCTAAACGCAATGTGAAAGTGGGACATAGAGTAAAACAGGGAGATGTCATTGGCTTTGTAGGAAGCACAGGCCTTGCTACCGGGCCTCATGTATGTTACAGGTTTTGGGTTCGTGGAAAACAAGTAGACCCATTCCGTCAAAATCTTCCTGAGGCTGAGCCTATTGCAGAAAAATTAATGGACGATTATTTTGCAGCAATTGAGCCTGTAAGAATAGCTATTGATGAAATTGAGTTCAAAGAAATATAATATATCATGAAGAATATAGATCCTACCAAAACTGAAGCCTGGAAGAAACTCGAAAAACACTTTTTGGAGATCAGGGAGCTGGAGATGAAAAACCTGTTTCAGGAAGATCCTCAAAGAGCTGAAGATCTTAAAATTGAATGGGAGGATTTTTATGTAGATTTCAGTAAAAACAGGATCACGGTTGAAACTCAGGAGATCCTCCTTGAGCTCGCTAAAGAATGCGGTTTAGAGGAGGCTATTAAATCCTATTATGGCGGTGAATCTATCAATAAAACAGAAAATCGCCCTGTCCTGCATACGGCATTAAGAGTTCCCCAGAATGAGGAAGTGATTATAGATGGGAAGAATGTGATCCCGGAAGTGTATGAAGCTAAGGATAAGATAAGGAAATTTTCAACTGAAGTTATTAATGGTGTTCTGAAAGGTCATACGGGACTGGCATTTACAGATATAGTGAATATTGGAATTGGAGGATCAGATCTTGGACCTGTAATGGTAACCGAATCCTTAAAATTCTATAAAAATCATTTAAACCTGCATTATATTTCCAATGTGGATGGGGATCATGTTCATGAAACCTTGCAGGATCTCAATCCTGAAACCACCTTGTTTTTAATTGTTTCCAAAACATTTACCACTCAGGAGACCTTGTCTAATGCCAATACCACCAGGGCCTGGCTAAAAAGAACAGCACCGGATGAGGCGGTTTCCAAGCATTTTGTCGCGGTATCCAGCAATATTAAAAAAGTGAAAGATTTTGGGATAGCTCCTGAAAATATTTTCCCGATGTGGGATTGGGTAGGAGGGCGGTTTTCGCTTTGGAGCGCGGTTGGTTTATCCATTAGCCTGGGGGTAGGTTACCATCAGTTTGAGGAATTGCTGGAAGGAGCCCACGAGATGGATCTCCACTTTAAGAATGAAGATTTCAGCAATAATATTCCTGTACAACTCGCTTTGATAAGCATTTGGTACAATAACTTTTTTAAAGCCGAAAGCGAAGCAGTTATCCCTTATACGCAATATTTGCAGAAACTCCCATCTTATTTGCAACAGGCTATTATGGAAAGCAACGGAAAAAGTACCGACAGGAATGGAAAGCCTGTTTCCTATGAAACCGGAAATATTATCTGGGGAGAGCCAGGAACCAATTCGCAACACGCATTTTTTCAGTTAATACACCAGGGAACCAAGTTGATCCCGGCAGATTTCATCGGATTTAAAAAGTCTTTACATAAAGACAAAGATCATCATCAAAAGTTAATGGCCAATTATTTTGCTCAAACAGAAGCTTTATTGATGGGGAAAACTGCTGAAGATGTGAGGAAGGAATTGGAAGAAAAAAACCTTTCTTCAGAAGAAATAGAAAAACTCACTCCTTTTAAGGTTTTTAAGGGAAATAAGCCCACTACATCTATTTTGATCGACAAATTAACCCCTACCAGCTTAGGTAAGTTGATCGCGATGTATGAGCACAAAATCTTTGTTCAGGGGATTATCTGGAATATTTATAGTTACGATCAATGGGGAGTGGAATTAGGGAAGCAACTTGCAACCGAAATTCTCACCGAAATTCAGAAATCTGACGTCCAAAATCATGACAGTTCTACTAAAAGTCTCTTAAATTTCTTTTTAAAATAGCTATTACGATATTGTTAATAAACCATTAACTACTTTAAACAACGGGGATTCAATCACTTGAATATTTGTTTTATGTTTGTACTGCAAAAGATGTTAAAAATAGAAATCTTAACATTACGTTAAAGTTTGATAAGCCTTATTTTACTTCATTTGCCGGGAATTATAAACATAAAACAAAACAGTTTAAATGATGAGGAAATTATTACTAATGGCGTTGTTTTTAACATCTGCTACAATTTTTGCTCAAGGAACTATTACCGGTACGGTAATAGATTCTGACGCACCTTTACCCGGTGCGAATGTGTCGATTATGGGCACTACTATTGGAACAATGACAGATTTTGGAGGGAAATTCACTTTGAATGCGCCATCTGCTGCTGGTACCCTGGAGATTCGATTCCTGGGTTATGAATCTTTGAAAGTCCCTTTCACAGTGAACAACGGTCAAACATTGGATCTGGGTGAAATATTGCTAAACCCGGCTGAAGATGCTTTGGGAGAAGTGATAATTAGCATTTATTCCCTTGCAATTGACCGAAAAACTCCTGTTGCTGTTTCAACAATTAAAGCAGAAACTATTCTGCAGGAATTAGGAAATCAGGAATTTCCTGAAATTTTAAAATCTACTCCAGGTGTCTATGCCACCAAAGGTGGCGGTGGTTTTGGAGATTCGGAGATAACACTAAGAGGTTTTGAATCTGAAAACATTGCTGTACTTATAAACGGTATTCCTGTAAACGACATGGAAAACGGTCGTGTATACTGGAGTAACTGGGCAGGACTTTCAGATGTTACAAGGTTTATGCAGGTGCAAAGAGGTCTGGGAGCTTCAAAAGTTGCTGTTCCTTCCATTGGAGGTACAATCAATATCGTTACCAAAACTACAGATGCTCAGGAAGGCGGTAGCGCTTTTTATTCTTTAGGGAACGACGGATATCAAAAAGTATCTGCAACAGTTTCAACCGGTAAAATGGATAATGGTTGGGCAGCTACAGTTTCAGGTGCAAAAGTTTCCGGAAACGGTTATGTAGACGGAACTGAATTTAACGGCTTTTCTTACTTTATAAATATCGCTAAAGACTTGAACGAAGATCACCAATTGTCTTTCACTGCTTTTGGTGCACAGCAAAGACACGGGCAGCGCCAAAACGCCTTGCCTATGGAGATTTATAGAATTAGCGAGAGTGGTACAAAATTTAATCAGGACTGGGGTTACAAGAATGGGCAGGTGGTTCATGTCGAAGATAACTTCTACCACAAGCCTCAAATGTCCTTAAATCACTATTGGGATATTTCTGTTGATACAAAGTTGAGTACCTCTGCCTATGCTTCCTTTGGTTCTGGTGGTGGTGGTGGATATAGGGGAGTCAACAAATTTGGACTCGGTACCGAAAGTAATCCTTCCCCTTACCGTGACGGATACCTTCAGCCATTGAATCTTGATCTTATTGTAGATGAGAATGTGGAACGTGGAGCCCTGGGAGCTGAAACTTATTTAAGAGCTTCAAGAAATGATCACCAGTGGTATGGAGTTCTTTCAACTCTTTCTACACAAATTCTACCCAGCGTAGAATTTACCGGTGGTCTTGATTTTAGATACTATGAAGGATCGCATTTTACTGAGCTTACCGATTTACTTGGTGGTGCATATGCCCTGGATGACAGTAACGTTAATGATCCATTAAATGCTGCCGGAGTTGGAGACAAGATCAGTTATTACGACGTAGGAACTGTTCTATGGGAAGGACTATTCGCTCAGGCAGAATATTCACAAGATGCGCTTTCAGCATTCGTTACTGTTGCAGCTTCAAATACTTCCTATAAAAGAAAAGATTTTTTTAATTATTTAGATACAGATCCTCTGCAGGAGACAGATTTCCAAAACTTCTTTGGATATAGTGCTAAAGGTGGAGCGAACTACAACCTGGACGACAACCATAATGTTTTTGCCAACGTTGGTTATTTTGAGAAGGCACCTTTTGCTAATGCTGTTTTTCTTAATTTTAGAAATGATATCAATCCGGGAGCTGAGAACCAGAAGATTTTTAGTGCAGAACTTGGATATGGATACCGAAGTGCAAACTTCAGGGCAGATTTGAACGTTTACCGTACCGAATGGAATGATAAAACTTTTGTACAAAGATTCCAGCAACCAGACGGAACAACAGCTTCTGCAAACATCTTAGGTCTTAATGCGCTTCACCAGGGTGTGGAACTAGAATTTAGCTACCGTCCAAGTGAAAAACTTACTTTAACCGGTATGGCCTCTCTTGGAGACTGGACATGGAAAAACGATATTACAGGGGTCGAAATCTTTAATGAAGACCAGGAAATAATAAGAACTATTAACCTTTTTGTAGAAGACCTTAAAGTAGGAGGTTCTGCGCAAACAACATTTGCAGCTGGTGCCGATTATCAGGTTTGGCCTAGCACATCTGTACGTGTTGACTGGAACTATTACGATGACCTTTACGCTCAATTTGATCCTGAGACCAGAAGTACAAGAGAGCTTGGACAGTCCTGGGAATTACCTGCATTTGGACTGGTTGATTTTGGTTTAACTCATAAATTTGATATTGGTGATTTCGAGGCCATGTTGATAGGTAACGTTAATAACGTTTTAGATACAGAGTATATCTCAATTGCCCGTGGCGGAATGAACGAGGGAGTATTCTACGGATTCGGAAGAACATTCAACGTTGGTGCAAAATTTAATTTCTAAAAAAAATAAAAATGAAAAATTCAATTTATTTACTAATGATGTTCCTGGGACTTGCACTAACAAGCTGTGAGCCGATGGATGACATTCATAACGAACTTGATGCGCGTTTGGATAACCGTGCTATCGAGGGCATGGCCGAGTACACCCTCACAGAAGACGATTATGAAGATCTTGATATTCAATTTGGAAACTTCAGTTCTCTTCAAGAGGCGGGGGCATTAATACCACAACTACTTTCAGATAAATTTCCGGTTTGGGGACAGGGTTCACTTGCACAGGTGACTTTTGATCTTTACGCGCCAATTAATCCTGAAGTATATACTGTGGTGGATGCAGATTATACAGCTATGGGTCTTGATGTAAATTATTTTACTTCCAGTTCACAAATTACCAGCTTTCTTCGTTCTAAGTTTCCACAGGCTTCAAACAATGACTATGTGGAGCTAACCTACAGAGCTATTGCAGTTGAAATGGAATATGACATAACCAATGATGATTTTGATCTCATTGGGGAAGAATTGGGAGAGACTTATCCTGACCCTTCTTCAAGTGCTGCACAATACAATAATTTTGACAGAAGAGAAGGAAGAGATGCATACTGGAGCAATGAAATGATCCTTGATGCTATCAATGTTGTTTTAAGCGATAATTTTCCAGATGTGGAAGGTCAAACTTACCAGGTGAGCTATAAAATTTATGACGGTAGTCCCGGAACCGAGACTATGGATGTAAAATTTGACGGCACTAAATATATTATGATTGGTGGAACTGCATATCAGTTCAATAATGATGATTATGATCTAGTGGGAACTGAATTAGGTGATGAGTATCCAGGTCCTGCAGGTAATGCTGCTCAATATAATAGCTTCGACGTAAGGTCTACAAGTGATAATTACTGGAATGATGATATGCTTCTAGAGGCAATCAATGTAGTTCTAATGGATAGATTCCCGTCTGCAACAGGAGGTGCTCAATTTGATGTGACCTATGCAGCCTACAGCGGATCTGTAAACTCCGTAATTAAGTCTGTAATTCTTACCGATGGAGAATATGTTATAGATGAAACTGCTTCGGTTTCAACTGTAATGGAAACTGCTGTTTTTGCTTTTGGGGATAATAGATGGATGATGCCTCTTGAATTACCCGAAAATATCTATACCGAGGAATTTGAACAGAGATACAATAATCTCGGAAGTGAAGCAGATGCTGGTTTCTACATTGGTAGATGGCTGGAGCCTCGTTTCCCTTATGCACAAGAAGGAGACTTTGTTTCTGTAGCATACGATTACTTCGATAGTGGAATAGTAACTCGTTACGCCAGCTTCATTTATAATTCAGACGACAGGGAGTGGGATTTCATTCCAAGTGTTATTGAACAAACACTTCAGTTTGGTCATGAAGGTACAGGTTGGGTAGTGGATAATACTATCGTTTATGTCTTAGCCACCGCTGACTATACATTTATTGGTGATGAACTTGCCGATGAATATCCTGGTCCTGCCAGTAGTGCTAAAAGATATAACAACTTTGACAGAAGACCGGGTAATGCCAATCAGTGGACAGATGCTATGTTGCTTGAAGCATTCAACCTCTTGTTGAACGAAAGCTTAGCACCAGATGCTGCAGAAGGCCAAAAATATCTTATGACGTTTGATATTTACAACGGAACAAACACTGTTGAACAAATGCACCTTATCAAAGCGGATGGGGTATGGGTTCCTGTACAATAATTTAGATATTTAATTTTTATAGCAAAAACCTCTTAACTTTCAGCTAAGAGGTTTTTGTTCTTTAACCCTCCGGCATTTTGCCGGAAAAGAAAAACAATATAGATGAAGAAGATTTTATTTTTTATGGCCATTTTAGCCATACTGGGCTGTAGCAAAGACGATGAAGGTGGAGTACAACCACCTGAGAAACCAGCTGTGGCTGAATTGCCTGTAGCGGTAGATGATGAATTAAGCACATCAGAAAATACCTCCCTGAAATTTAGTGGGCTGCTGGACAATGATACGGTATATGAATATGCCAGGATCACCTCTATTGATTCTGAAACCACAAAAGAAGGAACTGTTGTGGATAACCGTGATGGCACCTACACCTATACCCCTAATCAGGACTTTATGGGAGAAGATACATTTGAGTACACCATGTGTGATAACGCTTCCCCTATGAAATGTTCAACAGCTAAGGTTACAGTAACGGTTACAGCAGCTTCTGTTATTGCAGTGGAAGATGCCTATGAAACAGAGGAAGATAAGGTCCTGGTGATTACAAATCATCTTGACAATGATGAAGTGCCGAACATTGCCGTTGTCACGTCTGTTGACGTCGAGAGCACAATTGGAAGCGTGGAGCTTCAGAACGACGGTACAATAAAATACACTCCGGCCGATAATTTTGCAGGGGAAGATAGTTTCACTTATACCGTTTGTAATGATCATGAACCCCCCATTTGTTCTACGGCAACCATCACGATTACAGTTATTGATGAAGGCGATCCGGTTGCTATTAATGACGAGGTGTTTATGAGCTTTGGAACGGAAAGCTTGACTATAACCAGTTTATTGGAAAAAGATACGGTTATTGATGACGCCGTTATCACATCGGTTAAGGCTACAGGATCCGGGAGTGTAGAACTTAATGAAGACGGTACCGTCACTTATACTCCTGTGCCCGGATTTACGGGAAATGATACCTTTACATATACATTATGTGATGATGATACTCCGGAACCAAGCTGTTCTACTGCTACTGTAACGGTAAGCATTATTGAGGCGGTCTCATTTAATATTCCTGCAAGTCTTCAGGATTATTACGGCGACTTTTTCTTAACCACCAATACAGATATTAACTTCAAGCAGGTCTCTGATCTAACCACCGATTCTCATACTACCATTCTTTCCTATGGTGAACGTCATAATTATTTATATGAGGCCGATGAAGATCTTAACAATCCGGATAATGTCATTCTTATGTACACTGGAGAGTCGAGGTATTGGGAAGAATATTGGTCAGATTCCAATAGTTATTCCCCGCAAACTTTTAATACAGAGCACATTTATCCACAGTCCAGATTAAGTTCTGCAGAGGCGGTTTCAGATATGCATCATTTGAGGGTTGCAGATTCCGATATTAATTCGCTGCGCCTCAACTATCCTTTTACTGAAGGAAGCGGAGATGCAAAATTGTTAAATAACAATAGTTGGTATCCCGGAGATGAATGGAAGGGAGATGTTGCCAGAATGGTTTTATACCTCAATATTAGATATGGAGAGACTTTTAACAAGGTTGGTAATCTTGATCTCTTCCTGAAGTGGAATGCTGAAGACCCGGTCTCAGAATTTGAGATCCAGCGAAATAATGTTATAGAAGTAGCACAAGGAAACAGAAATATTTTTATTGACAATCCATATATTGCAACCCTTATTTGGGGACGAGATCCTGCCGAAAACAAATGGTAATAAATCTATCGTAGATGAACCTTACCGCCCCGAAATTTCGGGGCGGTTTTTTTGTTAAAAAAAACTATATTTACTGAAATTAAAAACTATGTTCGAAACAGTTAAAATTATTCATTCCTACTGGGCTTATCTTGTTTTAACAGTCTTGATAATCGCCGCTATAAATGCTATCGTTGGTTATGTTTCCAATAAGGAATATGGAGCAACGAACTTCCGGATCGCGCTTTTCACACTTATCGTCTCTCATATACAATTGTTAATTGGGATCGTGCTATATTTTTTAACACCGTATTTCAGGGCTTTTAGCGAAGTTGGTATGGGCGGGGTGATGAAGGATTCAATCTTAAGATTGTACCTTGTAGAGCATCCTCTTATTATGATTATTGCCGTTGTTCTTATTACAATGGGATATTCAAAACATAAAGGGAAACTAACCTCCAAACCAAAATTTAAATTACTTGCTATTTTTTATAGCATTGCTTTAATCTTAATGCTATCCAGAATTCCCTGGAATGCATGGTTTTAAAATTCCCGATTCCGGATTTAAGGTTCAAAATTCAAGGTTCAAAATTTGATATTCATTCTTCAGAAAAAATGAATTTTCTGGATTTTACATCAAATATTAAGGGAACTGAAATATATTGACTCAAAAAATTATGTAACATATTATGAGTTAATTTAATAGTTTTCTCTCCATTTTTGGAGCTGTAGGAGAGGGTTTTATAATTCCCCGTTCCATTCGGCATAGAATTGCTCCAGGAAATGTTCCATATAGCGATGTCGTTCTTCTGCTATTTTTCTTCCTGTTCTGGTATTCATCCGCTCTTTAAGCAAAAGAAGTTTTTCATAAAAATGATTGATCGTTGGAGCGGTGGATGCTTTAT
>ERZ1284728.52-NODE-52-length-14237-cov-17.714215_pt1 | contig 14237 bp, 11 predicted proteins | sample MGYA00454601_ERZ1284728 | MGnify/ENA primary metagenome ERZ1284728 (study PRJEB36292, sample SAMEA5787382) | metagenome | biome: Arctic soil; feature: perennial spring outflow channel; material: sediment | place: Canada | collected 2017-07-08 | depth 0.05 m ...
ATACCAAAGGCCGGAACGATCTTGTGATCCATAACGGAAACAAGGCAAAAAGCCCTGTGGGAGTGATAATTGAAGCTAAAAAACCAACCAACAGGGCAGAGATGCTCAGTAGAGATAAATTAAACGTAAAGGCTTTTCAGGAATTGGTTTTGTATTACCTGCGGGAGCGAATTTCGCAAAAAAAACCTGGAGGTAAAATATGTGATTGCCACCAATATCAATGAATGGTTCATCTTTGACGCCAACATCTTTGAAAAGGCCTTTGCACAAAACAAGAAGCTGGTCAATCAGTTTATAGATTTTGAAGCCGGAACTCTGGCCGGGAAAACAACCGATTTCTTCTATAAAGAGATAGCCGAACCCTTCATAGCTCAAATGCAGCAGGAGGTGGAGTTCACGCATTTCGACATCCGCAATTACGAAAAACCCCTGCGGAACAACAATCCGAAGGATGATAATAAACTGATAGCGCTCTTCAAATTATTATCGCCGGAACATTTATTAAAACTTCCTTTCATCAACGATAGCAACAGTCTGGACAAGCGTTTTTACGGTGAATTGTTGCATATCATAGGGCTAACCGAAACCAAGCAGGGTGGCAAGAAATTGATAGAACGCCAGAAGGACGGACACCGCAATACAGGTTCTCTCCTTGAAAATGCCATCATCCAGCTGGATAGTATGGATAAAATAAGCAGGTTGGAAAACCCTTCGCAATTCGGGGAGAACCAGCAGGAACGGCTTTTTAATGTGGGATTGGAATTAAGCATTACCTGGCTCAACAGGATCCTGTTCCTAAAGTTGCTGGAAGCACAATTGCTCACCTACCAGAAAGGTGACAAATCCTACGAATTTTTGAGCCTGGACAGGATACAGAATTACGACGATCTCAATAGTTTGTTCTTTCAGGTACTTGCGCGCAAGCATAGCGAACGCAATGAAGATGTCAAAGCGCTTTTTGAAAAAGTGCCTTATCTCAATAGTTCCCTTTTTGAACCTACAGATATTGAACATTCCACTTTGTTCATCAGCAATCTTCGCGATGATAAAACCCTGCCAATTTACAGTTCGACTGTCCTGAAAGACAAAAAAGGCAAAAAACGCAGCGGTGAGCTCAACGCGCTGGAATATTTATTTGAATTCCTCAACGCCTACGATTTTAGCAGTGAAGGAGCAGAAGCCATACAGGAGGATAACAAAACCCTTATCAACGCTTCGGTGCTGGGGCTTATTTTTGAAAAGATCAACGGCTATAAGGACGGATCTTTCTTTACGCCCGGCTTCATCACCATGTATATGTGCCGCGAGTCCATCAGGAAGTCGGTGGTGCAAAAATTCAATGAAACCAAGGGTTGGAACTGTAAGGACCTGGAGGAATTGTATGATCGAATAGAAGATCGTAAGGAAGCAAATGAGCTTATCAACAGCCTGAAGATTTGTGATCCTGCAGTTGGCTCCGGGCACTTTTTGGTTTCGGCGCTCAATGAAATGATCGCCATAAAGAATGACTTAAAGATCCTGCAGGACCGCACGGGAAGACGGCTTAAGGAATACCAGGTGGAAGTGGTGAACGACGAACTTATCGTGACCGATGAGGACGGGGAACTCTTTGAATACAATCCCACCGGAAAGGAAAGCCAGCGAATCCAGGAAGCACTTTTTCACGAGAAACAGCAGATCATTGAAAACTGCCTTTTTGGGGTAGATATCAACCCGAATTCTGTTAAGATCTGCCGGTTGCGATTGTGGATCGAACTTCTGAAAAATGCGTATTATAAGAATGAAACGGAACTGGAAACGCTACCTAATATAGATATCAACATCAAATGCGGAAACTCCCTGATCAGCCGCTTTGACCTGGATGCCGATTTAAGCAAAGCCCTGAAGGAGAGCAAATGGAACATCGACAGTTACCGCAATGCGGTGGACACCTACCGGAATGCCCAGAACAAGGAGCAGAAGCGGGAGATGGAAAAGATCATCCACGACATCAAGAATGATTTCAGGAGCGAAATTGCTGAAAACGATCCCAAGGTAAAACGACTGCAAAAAGTAAAAGGAGAATTATTCCTGTTGACCAACCAAACCCAGATGTTTGAGATGTCCAAAAGGGAAAAAGCCGCCTGGAACAAAAAGCTGGAAAAGCTCTCGAAGGAAAGCAAAAAATTTGAAGCAGAAATAAAGGAAATCAAGGACAACAAGATCTATGAAAATGCTTTTGAGTGGCGCTTTGAATTTCCGGAAGTGCTTGATGATAAAGGGGGTTATATTGGGTTTGATGTGGTGATTGGGAATCCACCGTATATTCTTGTTCAAACATTGGGAGATCAAAAAGTATTTAATTACTATGCCGAATACTATAAAAGCGCCACCTATAAGATCGATACGTATGCTCTATTTTATGAGCTGGGACTAAACTTGCTATCGGAGAATTCAATCTTGTGCTTTATCTCTCCAAATACCTTTTTAAAGAATAAGCATTCTAAAAAATTGAGAGAATTGCTTTTGGCTAATTCGATACAAGAAATTATAAATTTCTATACCCAAGTATTTGAGGATGCATCCGTTGATACTCTAATCCTCTTTCTCTCCAAAACTGTTGAAAAAAATCCAGACCATACTTTTTCATATGGGCTCTACCAGAAAAACGGTCAAGAAATGGATGAAATTGAAAGAATTGAACACCAACAGGTCTTATTTGAAGGAGAAGAATACGTACTTGAATTAGATATAGATCCAAATGTTCGTGGAGTACTTAATAAAATTGAAGAAGATTCAAAAAGTTTGGATGAATTTGGAAGATCTTATTTTGGGATACAAACAAACGATCGTAAAATATTTGTTTCAAAAGAAAAAATGAATGAAGAGTATTACCCCGTTATTGATGGTGGAAATGTATTGCGATATAACTGCCGCCCCAATACTGAATTTGTACACTTTTCTAAAGAAGCCATAAAAAGCGGAGGAGATCCAAATGTTTATTTAAAAGAAAGAATTGTAGTGAGACAAATTGGAAAATTTCCCGAAGGTACTATCGTTAAACCGGGAATTATGACCTTAAATACAATCTATAATATTTTTCTTTATGAAAACAATCCTCAATTTTTACGTTTTTTATTAGGACTGATCAACAGTAGAATTTTCCAATTTTATTGGCTTAAAAAATATTACGACAATAAGTCAACCTTTCCTAAAATAAAAAAAGCTCCATTAGAAGCTCTTCCTGTGAACGTGTCATCTAATGCTTATCAAAAAGAAATTGGAAATTTAGTTAATCAAATAATATTAGTAAAAGAAGAAAATCCCACAGCCGACACCTCTACCCTAGAAGAAGAAATTGACCAGCTTGTTTACAGGCTTTATGGTTTGACTGAGGAGGAAATTGGGATTGTAGAAGGTTCATGAAAAAACTAAATTTTTAGGCGATTCCTAATTTCTTAAATCACAAGAGCTAATGAAAAAATTGGGATAGTAACAATATTATCGATTCTAAGAATATAAAATTATGGGTAAAAAAGTAATAGCCGAACCTTTAAATGACACAAACATTTTCGAAATATGGAAAGAATATGAGAGAGTTGCAATGCATTTTAATGAATTGTTAATTCAATTACGAATGCGAGCGATAGGAGGCTTAGCTGCTATTACTACTTTAACTGGTTTTATTTCAAAAGAGTCAGAGACCCAGACTTTTAATTGGGAAATAATACTTGTAATAACTTGCATACTTATAATGTTTTGGATTGCTATAGCTGTACTTGACTTAGGCTATTATAACAGACTTTTGAATGGTGCAATTGATGCTTTATTAGAATTAGAAAAGAAAGGAAATTTTCCATCTAAAAATTTTAAAATAAACTTGAGCACTAATATTAGCAAGCGTTTTTCAGAAAAGGAAAAAACTGATTTTAGATCTAAAAATATTTGGTCTTCAATTAAAAATAAATTATTCGACACAAGATATCTATTTTATTTAATTGTTCTTTTAACATTAATTATTGTTGCAATTATTTCCTATTTTAAATGTCTTGCATAATTTATCGAGTTTAAAAATTTTGGATCCATTTCAGGGGTAGATAACCAGATACAAATTTATTTTAATTATTAAAAGCTTAGTGAGTCTTGAAAGGGAAAGGCTTTAAAACCCGCTGCGAGAAGGATGCTGCTGCGTAAAGCCTTATGACCTCACGCTTGCTACAATGTTGGAGCGCCTTGAAGCCTCCTGATTGCATTCTTAAAATGCCTAGTTATGTATAAATGCCAAGAAAGCAACAATTAAAATAGTATGGGAAAAAAATTGACGGTTTATATGATCGACGGTACTGCTTATGGTCCTAGACTGGCCGAAATTGGAAATTGGGTGGGAAAGGCAATTTACTGTCAACGAGCCAGCGTCAACAAAATCTTAAGCCGCAGTGAATTCGACAATCCGGGCATCTATTGTTTAAAGGGTGATCCAACAGACGAAGCTTTTGATGAGAAAATTTACATTGGAGAGGCTGAGAACATCAAAAACCGTCTTAAACAACACCTTAGCGATCCCAATAAAGATTTTAAAGAGCTAATCTTTTTTGTAAGTAAGGATGAGCTTCTAACCAAAACGCAGATAAGATATCTGGAATCGCGCCTGGTGCAATTGGCAATTGAAGCTAAAACAGCCCAAATAGACAATGGGAATTCTCCCAGTTTACCTACACTTCACGAAGCAGATATTTCAGATATGGAATATTTTCTGGAACAAATAAAGCTTATTTTACCTGTGATGGGATTTCAGTTTTTAATTCAATCAACAGTGAAACCTGAGCTCAATGATATTTTAGATAATAGAGATCATCCGGAAGAGATCTATACCATTAGAACAAGTTCTTTTAAAGCAACAATGAAAGAGACAGATCGTGGGTACATAGTTTTAAAAGGTAGCGAGGGCAAAAAGTATCTTTCCAAATCATGTACAGAAACCTATAGAAATATGAGAAAAAAACTGGTTGAAACTGAAATCATGGTCGAGAGAGGTGACAAATTAATTTTTGTGGAGGATACCATTTTTAATAGCCCAAGTGCCGCTTCTAATATGATCTTAGGTCGCAATTCAAATGGTTTCACAGAATGGGTAAATAACAAGGGACAAACTTTTAGGGAAGTCCAGGAAATTACTAATGCTAATAATTTTTAGCCATTGCCATAACGGTTGATAATCTGCAACCGTACAGTTGATTTACCGTTGCAATCACCGTTGCAGCCGTTGAAAAAGCTATTTTTTGTGGTGAAATATAACCATATTAGTGTATTTAGCAGTGGCAATGGCACAATTGATTCGCAATTCAACGGCCGTAAGTTTTGTAGATCCTCCGGATTAAACTAATTCCTCTCCTGATACTCAAATTTAATTATATCAAAAGGAACTTTAATTACCTGTCATTCCGGCGGATGCTGACCCCTTCATATAATAAGATAGAATATTTAGAAAATAATAAAACTGCATTATAACTAAATCGTAAATTAACACACAGGGAAATAAGTTAATATAACCGTTGCAATGGTTTTCAATGGCACGGTTGATTCACCATTGCCATAACGGTTGATATTCTGCAACCGTACCGTTGCAATCACCGTTGTAGCCGTTGCAAAGCTATTTTTTGTGGTAAAATATAACCAGGACAAGGTATTTGACCGTTGCAATGGTGATTGGTATTTTGCAAGACCGGAACTGAATCTTAGCTAATTGATTTCTCAATTGACCCTTAGCTTAAACAATCTTAAGATCATTTATTAAAATAGTTTAAGGGTTCCTTTCTTTAATTCTGCAGAAATTTACACCAACTTAAAAACAATACTTATGGAAAAGCAGATACAATTCAATATGGAACCAAGAAATCACAGACAGCTACTTTTTAAAATATTAATTTTTGTTCTTGCCTTTTCACCCGGTCTGATGTTTGGGAAAATACCAAATGATAAAAACATTTATATTCATCCGGAATTTGGAAATAACGAAAATACGGGATCTAAAGAAAGGGAAGGGGTGAAGGGGTATTTAGATTAGTCCGTAAATAATATAATTAAAGGTGTTTTTTCGCTAAACAAATGTGCTATTGATTGTAGTGGTTAAAATGAGCCGTTGAACGCCGTTGCAACGGCTATGTTTACGGGCTTTTCGACTGATGAAACTAGATAAAAATAGAAGGAGCCGTTGCGAGCCGTTGCAACGGCTATCAAAATAGTTTGTTATAGCCGTTGCGAACCCGTTGCAGACCCGTTGGGAAATTTAAAATTTTGATCCGAATGTGTTTTTAAACATCTGGTTACCAGATAAAATGGTTTTATTTTAAAAAACAAAGAGCCGTTGCAACGGCTCCCGTCATTTGAAGTGATTTATTTAAGCATTTTAATGGGGGAGATCATTTTTTTTCAGACCAATTTTATTTGTGCTTCAAAGTCCCAACATCTACAAAAAATTGCTTCAATTTTCTAAGTATATCAGGTGCTAACTTTTCAAGATTACCTGCTTTTTCAGGTTTGTTTTATTTAGATAACTATCATTGCCTATGCAAATAGAAAAATCTGTGTTGGTGTTGCAAAAGATCGCAACAGTTAGTAATGGAAATATGTTTTCAAGCAGGATTAACAACGGTGGCATTTTGTAAATTGTAACGGCCACCGTTAATTTGCCGTTGCAATTCCGGTTGAAACTATTGGAAAACTATTTATAAGGTAATATATAACCAGGACTTGGTAATTGGAGGTTGCAACGGCGGCGGTTGGTAATTTACAATGGCCACGGTTAGTAATTTCTAATTGTGGCCGTTAATTTGCCATTACAATCACTGTTGGAGCTGTTGCGAAACTATTCCTAAGTTAAAATTATAACGAGGAGAAGATATTTTGCCGTTGCAACGACGCTGTTAGTAGTTTTTAACGGTGGCTGTTAATTCGCCGTTGCGAAAGCTGTTTTAAATTAAAATTGTTACAGTTTAAGAACACTCCACAAAAGGAGGAATTTGAGTTTATAAAAAGTTTTTTTAGAGCTTCATTTTAAACATTTCTTACATTTCTATTTATAACCTTTGGAGGGAATGTTCCACAAAATTCAATTTCTTAATTTTCGGAACTTCTAATGTGATTTATCCAACCAAGTAATAATCCGCTAAGTCAGTACCTTCTTTATAATTTGTGTTTTCCAAAATATCACTTACTTCTAATTTAAAGCCAATGACTTTTAATAACTCTGCTTTTTTCATCCAATCATCATATTCTCCCTTATCAGGGTATAAAACTATTTTGCGGTCTTTTAAAGGCTCCATCAATTGGGCCTTTAAATTTTGTTTACTACCGGTTGCAATCCAGATGACTTCAGGTACAATGATGCTCATTATAATCGCGGTTTTCTCACTTTCTACAATTGCAATTGGTTTATTATAATCCTCAATTATCCTGTGTAAGCCAAAAAAGCATTGATTGAGATTAAAATCCTCTATTTTAAGGGCTTTATGAATCCAATTAATGTGATTGTAAGGCTTTTTGATTCTCTTGCCATTAGAGGGATCATATAGCATTATCTTACCTCCATGGATCCTCTCTTTATGATCAATTTGCCAAAAAACTGTTGTGTTATTCCAGCAGAGATTTGTGCCGGTTAAAAAATAACTTTGCATAGCAGTATGGATTTGGGCTTCTGTAAAGATTGATTTCAAATAAATTATTAAATTATCTATTACCGGTTGTTGATTGTACATTCTGTCCAGCAGTTCCAGGTTATGATAGCTTGACTTTTCAGGTTTAATCTTGTCGTGGGCAACCGTATTGACAATCTTTTCATCAGGTGTGAAATATTTACTCTCGTTGCCTAGATATGCTATACTGTTCTTTTTTAAAAACCATTCTGAAATCCAACTACCGTTTCCATTCCTTTCCAGAATCTGAGATTTCGGAATAAGGTTGATATGGCCGTTGTTATCCGTTGCCTTATAAGCCTTGTCAGAAATACTTTTGATAGAAAGGAAGTTGATTAAGTAACATTTATTACCTTTAGAAGGTGCTTTGTGATATTTACATTTGCTTTCTCTATCGCACCTTCCATAATTTCCGTTTAGAAAGTTCCCTGTTTCATTATTTACATACCTTACCAAGGTTTTTTTATTACAGCTAGGACAAATATACTTATGGCTACTCTTATCAAGTTTATATCTAAAACTCAACATCCTCGCTCGCTTTATCTCCTCTTATTGTTGCATAAACTACCCACCCATTAGTGGGTCTCTTAACATAAAAACCGTGTTGACCTAATCTTTTTCTGAAGTTAGTTTTCTTAACTGGTGGCACGCCTTCGTCTATGCAAAAAGATCGGTATAAAGGATATATATCCTGCATATAAATAAAGGTTTCAGCACATCGTTCATATCCACTCTCATCCATAAACAACTTTACGCTATCACTTTCATTCTTATAGGTTTGTATGACTTCCTCTGCTGCTTTACACTTGGTAAAGTTCTTTTGAATCAATAGGCGGTCTAAACCCTGCAGAATCCAATTAAAGACACCAGACAGTTCAGCCCCAATAATCTTTTTCGAGAGCTCCTTATCCTGTTTTTCTTCCGGAATTGTCAGATCAAATCCTATAATTAGGAATCTTCTATAAAAAGCTTCAGTTTGTTCTACATCTTTAGGGAGTTCATTACAGTTAAAAATAAGCTTAGCATATGTATATAAGGTAAAAGGATCTTGGTATGGCAAGCGAGCTTCCACAGGTTCTCCCGAGGCCATTAGTTTAAAATTTGCTGACTCTAATTTACCGTTGATCTCACTTGCATAATTGACTAATTTGTTAGCAATCTTTGCTCGATAATAACCATTGTCATTAGTTAAGCTTTGAAGTGAATAATTACTAACATTTTCACTTCCTAAAAGGGCACTGATAATTTCGAAAAATACACTTTTTCCATTTGCACCGGTTCCATATAGAATAAGCAGTTTTTCCAATTTAAGTACAGAGGTGTTTATAAAAATAGAACCGCAATATTCTGCTAATACTTTTTGTTTTTCGGGATCGGGCAAGACCTCATTCAAATAATTCTGAAAAAGTGGGGAATTGGCCTGTGGGTTGTATTCAAAGGGCAATTGATGCGTAATAAAATCTTTAGGATCAAAATCTCGCAATCCTCTTTTTTTAGAAGTGATTTCAAACGTGCCATTCTGAAGGTTTATAAGTACGCTATCCTTTTTACCTTTTGGTGTAGACAAATAAGCATCTGCCATAAATTGTTTGAAGAGATCTTCCTTAAAAGTATGGATTTTACCTCTGAATTTTTCAACTCCCATTCGCAGGGCAACATTACCTAAAAAGAATTGAAAACATTCTTTGTCAATCTCAGTCCAATAACAACCATTGTAAATATAAATGGAGCCGTCTTTTTTGCATAACCCCCAATTATTTACTTTTGCGATTTTTAGAAGCTGCTCAATGCATAAAATTAAATAATGATTCTTAGTGAGTTTTAGGGATTTTAATTTTTTCTGAAGCTGTTGATACTTCTTTACTTCATCCTCATTTTCTTCATTAATTACGCCACCCGTATATACAATAGGTTCTAATTCTTCAATTTCCCTTCTTAATTTGGCTAATTGAGGGAACGCTAGTATTGCAAAGTCTATTTTTTTAATGCTTTCGCTCAGGCTTTGGAGAATATCATCCGGAGTTTTTTGAGGTTCCCCCAAATTACTTATTCGGGAAGCAATATCATCTGTGACAAGATTTTTAAAATTCGGTGTATACATAGCCTTACTTTTTTAATTCGGTTAGACATTGTAATAGTTCGCTCCTCTTATAATATCGGCGGTTAGCAATTCCATATGCCTTTACCTTGCCCTTGTTAGTCCAAGTCCATAAGGTTGAAGAATTGATTTGTAGAAATTGGCAGGTTTGATCCCTAGTAAGTAGCTCATCATTTGAATGCTGATTACTTAGATCTTTTTTAAAGGCTTCAAACTGCCTCCTTAGTTTTTTGTCAAAAAGGTCGACCAACTTTTCAGAAGTTGTGCCTTGTAGAATAATTTGATTTTCAATTTGATTTTCCATGTGACTTTTGTTTTATGTTAGAAAAGCCAAAAGTCAGGGAATACCTATATTGTCAACGGCACGTTTTCGTGGTTTTTACGGCACGTTTTCGTAGTTTTTACGGTACGGTCAGTTAATCTGTTGGAATTTGTTCTAATAGTTTTGCACTCTGGTATCCATTTTCCTTTTCTGAAGTATTACAATAATTAAGGGTTTTAAACTTATTGTCAAGGACAACTTCATAGGGTTCTTTAGATAGCCATTCTCTAAATACTTCTGGTTTTTGATGAACCATTAAAAGATCATCGCTGGCCATTCTCCTATAAATAAAACTAAAATCAGCGAGTAGATTCTTACTCCTCTTTTTATTGGCATATAGTCTTTCGAAGAGTAAAAATGCTTTTAATGATTTAAAAACTTCCGGGTAAGGGTTTCTGCTAGGTTCCGTATTAATTTTTTCCTCAACAACCTCAAATTCCACTTTCTTTTCCTGAAAATATTCAGTTGGTTCATTATTCTCAATTTCCTTCTCAATTGAATAGAATTCAAAAGCTTCATTAATAGCATCTCGAACTTTGCTAATATCCCAAAACCCTATGTTACCTTTAAATTCTCCAGCTGTATATAGATCTAATGGCAGTATAAAATCTTCTGTAATCTTTAAATTATTGATTTGCTCATCGATGATATTATCATTTGTTCCGTCCTTTTTTGCTTCTAAAGCATTTTTTTCCAGATTTCGTAAACGATAAAGCTCCCCTTCTAAATCCTTGACCACTGTTATGGTCCTATCAATGAATTCGGTAAATTCTATATGCTCTTTCTCCGCTTCTTTTTGTTTACGAATTAGGTACTTGGCCAAATAATCATGGTTGTAAAAAAGCCCGGTAACTATCATTTTCAGATAATCCCGGTGTTGATAATTTTCCATTAATTGGTATTTTATTTTTAACTGCGACAAAAGTACTTTTCCTTATTAATAGAGGCAAAGCTTTTACCTTCAATATGACCAATCCGTAATTTTACAACCGCATTTTAAAGATGTTGCGATACACCCTGAAATCAATGTTGGAACCCTTGAATGGTCAATGTTTGTTGAAAAATTAGCGGTTAAATTTTCCAGGTGTAGCTGCATCGGCCGGTAATTGCGCAAAAAATATATCTCGGAAAAAAGTACGCTGGGTTTAGTAAAGGCAGGAAATTTTAGGATTATTGTATCTTTTTGGCGTTTGAACATTCTGTTCAATATGTGCCAAAGTGCTTTAAATTGGTCATGATTTCATCCATTTGTTCGGTTTTTCTTTTTGCTAATTCTCTATAATCTGCACGTTTCCTTCCTGTCTGCAAGTTGCTATTAGCTTCAAAAATATAATATGACAATGAGCTACTCATTCCGTTAAGTTGAGCAGTATAATTCATAAGTTCAATTTGCTTTGTAAACGCTGCTTCTGATTTCTCCTGAGCATCTGCAGATCTCTTTAATTCTTGTCTAGTTTCCTTAAGCTCCTGGCGCTGTAATTGAAGTTCTTTTCTTTGCAATAGAATGGTATATATTATTCCAGCAAAGGCCAATCCAGAAAAAAGAGAATTAATACCTCCAAATGAATCACCGAACCAAGCCACCTGTTCATTCCTTAGGTCACCAAATATATTTTTTAAAATAAAGATAGAAACGCCCCATAGAATTAAGATTATAACACTACCAATTACGAATGGGTAAATAGATGTAAATCCGTTATCAGTTTCCTTTGACTTGTCCAATTTTTTCTTTTTTAGTTTCTTGAATATTTCTAAATCACAAGGATTTAATTGACATTTACTTTTTAAGTATTAACGGCCTTTTCAACTCGTACCGGTATGAAGTAGCTTTGACAATAAGAGGAGCAAATTACACTCATAAATTATATCGACAAATCAGTAAATTCCACCTTAGTTTTTAAGCTATTTAGGCGTACATTTTTGTATAAATGATTGTATTTTCTTTGCACTTGGGCTACAATAATTCCAGGGTGTTTTTTGAATTTTTTACTGAGTTGTAAGATCAATTCCCTATCAAAATTGGGATATAGAAACAACTCGTTTCTTTCTTTTTCAGATAATATCATACGTGCCGCAAATGCATCTGCCTCATCTTCTTTTTCTTTATCTGGTGTAATACTTTCAATCCCATCAATAAATATGTCTTTTTTACCGTGGTATAAAATATGACCTAATTCGTGAAAGAACGTAAACCAAAAAGCATTGTAATCCTTCTGTCTATCGGTTATTTGAATTAGCGGCACACTATTGTTTTTTATCCATCTTGTTGCTCCGTAGATAGGTGCTTTGGCTATACAAGGCGTATAAACTAAAGCTACTCCACAAGATGCACACAGGAATTGTAATTCTTCTAACCAAGTGTTCGAATGCTTGTATGAAATGTCTTGTATTTGTTCTATACAATTTCTAAGGCTCTTTTTATCAAATGCAGCTACTGTTATTTTATCTGCTTGTAACTCTCCTAAACGCAACCAAACAGAAATGGCTTGAGGTTCTGTCGTATGACGAAGTTCTATTTTAAAGGCTAATGAACTACCGTTATAAATATCTGACCATTGTGCAGGAGAGGCAACTCTAAAAAATCTTAATAAGCTATCTGCCAACTCTGTTTTTTGACGAGTATCAGGAAGTAAGCCAAATGATTTCATTTTGGCTATCGGAAACGACGATACCCAATTTTGGCATTGTACTAAATGTTCCATTTGCTCTATCTCTAATAATTCATCTTGATAGGTACGCTCTAAATTGAGCCAAAAACTTGCTGGAACACCCAAGACATATTCTAATTTGGTTGCTGTTTCTTTTGTTATAGGTGCTTTTCCTTTGATTAACTCATTTAGTTTAGGAATAGACCTTCCCAATCGCTCTGCTAATTCTGCTTGCGACATACCAATATGGTCTATATGCTCTTGAATACTATCGCCAGGACAAGAGAGTAAGGATTTTTTTATTTGTAAATCAGTCATTGTGTTTCCTTTTAAGTTAGTGAGGGTCTTCTACAGCCTCTATACTTATAATGGTTATCGCTTTTAAATCCACCCCACCATCTTCTAAGATTGGTATGGGGTTTTGGTCTATCGAGAATAGTATTCTCCAATTTTCTTGAATATCAATTGACCAAGTTCCTTTGCCTTTACCTATATGTTGGTGTAGTCGTAATACAGGTAATTTTGAGATAATCTCTAAATTATCTGCATTTTCAAGCTGAATTCGACGCTGCTTAATCTTTTTTGCCAAGTTCCCGTAGCTCTTAGTTAAGCCCTTATCTGTACTGAGCGATTTCTCCAGTTTGTTATTCTTATAAGATAATTTCATTGCAAATTTACAAAATTATTTACCTATTAGGTTAATGTTTTTTACTTTTATTGAAAGTGGATCCAGATTTCTCTTCTAAATTTTATTATTGTTTAGAATATCAGTCGTTTTTTATTTCTTTGATTTTTAGTTACTTACATGGTAATAGCAACCCAAGATGCAACAAGTAAAATTGAAAATATTCCTTTCACAATGGTTTTAAATTAGAGTGAACGGAGCTAAATGTATTAAAATATGCCGACGAAAATGTATTCTGCTTTTACATTCTACAAGATTATATAATAGTTCGGTAATTCTCAAATGTGTGGTAACTCGTTATATATTTAACCGTTAAACTTTCGGGAGAACAGTATTTTGCCCTAAAGAAGCGACAAAATTTTTAAATCACTTGCCTTTATCTTGATTATGCAAGAAATGCACAAAATGTAGGTTAATAAAAAAAGATAATTTTAGTCAAAATACTTTAAAGCATCAATAGCTTTTTCTTCATTACCTTTCCCCAGGTAGGCCATAAAGTTTCTTTCGGTGTGATGACCAGTGATAGTTTTTAAGTGTGATAAAGGTACATCCCCATAATAATTAGTGGCAAAACTTCTTCTACCAATGTGGCTGGTTACTAATTCCCATTTTTCATAGAAGTTATCCTTCTTCCTAAACTGCTTTTCAGAAATTTCTATAATCCTACTTCCCCAAACTTCTTCTTTCAATCCTGCCTTTTTACAAACCTTCTTAATGTATTCATTATACTTCGGGTCAGGTAGGGCGTTAGGAAATTCGCCTTTTCTCTTATCCAGAACTTCCCTTACCTGTTTAAGTAATGGAATGGTCATAA
>ERZ1284728.53-NODE-53-length-14234-cov-7.446505_pt1 | contig 14234 bp, 9 predicted proteins | sample MGYA00454601_ERZ1284728 | MGnify/ENA primary metagenome ERZ1284728 (study PRJEB36292, sample SAMEA5787382) | metagenome | biome: Arctic soil; feature: perennial spring outflow channel; material: sediment | place: Canada | collected 2017-07-08 | depth 0.05 m ...
AGGCGGTTGCGTTGTTTCAATATTCAAACTAAGTGACCCCGGAGGGATTCAAACCTAAATTGCGCGTCTTAGAAATAGGAAGGTTACAACGAAATAAATATTTGAGGTAACCTTTTAGGTAACTTTAATTTTGAACTTATATATGCTTAATTGATTTCAATTCCTGTAAAAATACAAATATTAAAATTTTATTTGATGCTTCTAACCTTTTTTCTTCTAAACATTAAGGGTAAACAGTATTATAAAAATAAAATACCATGCATCAACCGACCACCTTCATTTACCTGTTCCACTTTTCTATCTCAGGCATTGTTCAACCAAATTGATTACAAAAAACAATAGTAAAAAAGAAATGTGCCTTTGTATCATAACTAATTGGTTTGAGGTGCCGGTAAAAGCCTTTTCGATGGTGCGTCTTTTTCAATGACAGGCCAGCCATTTTGGTAATTTATTTTGTCCATTAAAAATATTCTTCCTTTCTCTATGTCCTGAGGATCTATTGCATGATACATTATCCAATCAGTTTGGTTTTCATCCGTTATCACTGAATTATGACCTGGAGCCAACCAGTCCTTATTTTGACTTAAAATAACCGGAGTTCCCTTCCTATTCTTGTATTTCTCAAAGGGACCTTCAGGACTTTCTGAGCGTGCAACCATAACAGCATAATGTGCTTTCTCCCCACAGCAATTATCACCAGAATAAAATAAATAAAAGAAATTATCACGCTTGGTTAACCATGCGCCTTCAATTAATCTTTCATAATTTTCTTTTTTCAAATTATCTACTGGGTGAATAATTTCTTTAATTTCTGAACCTTTTCTGAAATTCAAAAGATCAATGGAAAGTTCCCGTATTTTGATGCTTTCATGTCCCGAGCCCCAATACAAATAGTTTTTACCTGAATTCTCATCCTGAAAAACCATAGGATCAATATTAATAAAAGTATCTCCGCACAATAAAGGTTCTCCCTTATCTACAAAAGGTCCCAAGGGAGAATCGGAAACAGCTACTCCGAGGCATTTCCCTGTGGACTCAACATTCGATTCTCCGGAATAATACAAGTAATAGCTACCATTTCTTTTATTATAGGTAACATGAGGAGCCCAAAAATCAGAGGAAGCCCAATTAGGTTGTTCTGGCATTGCATCTCCATGTTGTTGCCACTCTACCAGGTTTTCGGATTTTAACACCTGAATATTTACTGCTTTCCCATTCCGTAGAGTATTGGTTGCATAGGCATAATAATAACCATCTGCTGCCTTAATTACTGTAGGATCGGGGAAATTAAAATCTACTATAGGATTTTTATAATTTGCTTCCTGAGAAAACACTACTCCGGCCAATAAAAACAATATTATATAAAAACTCAGTTTCATTCGTTATCCTTATTCTTTATCGAAAATTTATACTTTGACACGGTTTGATATTTTTCTCCGGGTTCCAATATTATTGAAGGGAAATGAGCCTGGTTAGGTGCATCAGGGAAATGTTGAGTTTCTAAAGCAAAAGCTGTCCTGAACTCATCCATTGAACCCGATTTGAATTTATTTTTACCTTCCATAAAATTTCCACTATAAAACTGAATCCCGGGTTCTTCGGTATAAACATCCATTTGAATTCCGGATTTTTCGCCAATGATTGTGGCAGCATAATTCATCTCATTTGCTTTTTTAGCATTCAATATGAAATTATGATCGTAGCCCTTTCCAAAAGTTAATTGTTCATTATCATTCCCTATTCGTTCCCCTATACTATGAAATTCTTTAAAATCGAATGGAGTACCTGCCACTTCCCTTAGTTCTCCGGTTGGAATCAATCCACTATCCACTGGTGTGAATTTATTGGCATTCAGCTTAAGTTGATGATCCAGAATTTTTCCGCTGCCTTCGCCATTTAAATTAAAAAAAGCGTGATTAGTAAGGTTTACTGGGGTAGCTTCATCTGTAGTAGCTTCGTATTCCATTTTTATCGCTTGATCATCTGTTAATGAATAAGTAACTATTACATCGAGATTGCCCGGAAACCCTTCTTCCATATCAGGAGAACGGTATTTTAGAACAAGCGTATTTTTATCAGGTTGGCTTGCGTCCCAGACCACATATTGAAAACCTTTATTTCCTCCATGTAAACTGTTTTCACCGTTGTTCTTAGGAATATCATATTCTTTTCCTTTCAAAAGAAACATACCTTTAGCGATTCTGTTACCTACCCGGCCTATTGTGGCTCCAAAATAAGGCTCTGTTGAATCTACAAATCCTTTGATGCTGTTTAATCCTACTACCACATCTATCATTTCGCCTTCGCTATTCGGGACCCATAAGCCTATTAGCCTGCCTCCGTAATTTGTAAAAGCTGCTTTAATACTGTCATTCTCCAGCCAATATAGTTTAACAGGCTTATTATCTATTATAGTATCGAAATTTTCTGCTTTAAGATGATCTTCCTGATTAAATTTCATCTCTTGTGATTTTTTTGAAGCCAATTCGTTTTTTGATTTAGGTTCATTTTTACAGGAATAGAATACAGCGGTGGCAAATAAAAAAATTATTAAAAATCGAATGTTTCTCATAAGAATATACTTTAATTATTATTTAATATCCCCTTGAAGAAAGGGGAGTGTTTGATTTGTTGTGGTAGGCCCATTTATATGAAGCTTGCCGTTTTCCAGAATTTCTAATCTATCAATAAAAACTACGCGTTCATCTCCGGTAGATTTAGTTCTTCCGTGATAAACAGCATAAATATCCGTACTATCTTTTGAAAAAACCAGACTATTATGGCCGGTTCCGGTAACGTCCCCTCCTTTATTGATATTTTTTTCGAGAATAGGATTATTATCTGCTTTTTGGTAGGGACCCAAAGGAGCGGATGCAGTTGCATAACCCACTGCGTAATTTTGACCTCCATAAAAATTGGCAGAATACATCATATAATAAATCCCGTCACGTTTGAAGGTAAAGGAACCCTCTGTCCACCTACGATTGACCTCTTTAGAAGTTACGGATCGGCTTTCCCATTCCGCATTTTTTTCATCCATCCTTTCTGGCGGCCTAAGCATTAGTTCAGGCTCACCTTTTACTCCGCTAAAGTCTGATTCCAACTCTATTCCATACACCCAACTTTCTTCAATTTCATCAAACCAACCTTTCTCCCTGGCCCATTTCGAAATTTCAGTTTCTACCGGATGTTTATATGCCACACGAGAATAATATAAATAGAATTTTCCGTCATCATCCTTGAATACATTAGCATCTATTATTGGATAACCCGGGTCAAAAAGCGGTTCATCGCTTACCTCTTCAAACGGTCCGGTAGGTTTATCTGCCACAGCAACCCCTATCTTGAAATTTTCCAATTCATCATTAGGGTTATTACCCCATTGTGCACTAAAAAACATAAAATATTTATTGTTAAATTTATAAACTTCTGGTGCCCAAAAATCACCTACCGCCCAAGAACCATCTTCATTTCCTTTGTAGACCTGGCCTTCAAATTTCCAATTTACCAAATCATTAGATGAATAAGTAGCAAAACCATCTTCGGCTCCACCACCGGTACCATACATATAATATTTTCCGTCACCATCATTCAAAATATAGGGATCTCCAAATTCAACATCTAAGGGGTTTGAATATGTTTTAGTTTCACCGACGACATTTTTACTTTCTGCTTTTTCTTCTTCATTCTGTTTACAGGATAAAGAAAGAAATGCCAGACTCATAAAGAACATGTATTGGCATTTTAAGTTTTTTTTCATTGGTATAATTAATTTAATCTTTAAGAAGACGGAGGGGTTAATTGGTCATTTCTGCTAACAGGCGTTCCAAAATCGGGAAAACCGTTTTCATCCCAATTAATTTGCTGAATTCGGGGTTTTCTGGAATCGGTACAACCATCACCGGAATGATCATTGGCGTGGTATAAAATCCAGTCTTCAGATCCATCTGGTGATTTAAAAAAACTGTTATGACCAGGACCATATACACTATTTATCTCACTCTTTTTAAATACAGGTTCTTCATGTTTCTCCCACGAGTCGGGGTCTAGGGGGTCTCCTCCATTGTAAGAGAGTACCCCGATTTTATAATCATCAGTCCAGCAACCCGAGCCTGAATAAAAGATAAACATATCGCCTTCCGGATTTTCCCTCGCTACAGGGCCTTCATTTACCAAACCGTTTTGTTCCCAGGAATAATCCGGTTCAGAAATCATTACCCTGGATCCTTCAAGAGTCCATGGGTTTTCCATCTTGGCTATATAAAGTTGCTGTCTTCCCGAATTCACTTCCGGATTTTCCCCTCTCCAACCGGACCATACAAAATAATTTTCATCATCCATTTGCAGTACTGTACCATCAATAGCCCACTGGTCGGTTTCATCGGCTATTTTGCCTTTGAACTCCCATTCCCCTTCCATTGGTGTATCAGCAGTATTTTCCAAAACAAACATCCTTCGTTTTTGGTCGCTGTTATTTGAAGTTGCGGCGAAATACATATACCAGGCTTCATTTACGTAATGCAATTCAGGAGCCCAGATTTGAGTGGAATATTCTTCTCCAGAAGGAGGTGTCCAAATAGTTTTTGGGTTAACATTCTGAAGGTCTTCCATATGTTCAGTCTCCCAAAGACGAAGATTATTTCCTGTAGTATGGGTGTAATAATAGCTGCCATTACCTTTTATCACCCAGGGATCGGCCCCGGAGGACAATAACGGATTAACAAACGTATTTTCATCTTTGGGTATTTCAACAATATCGTCACTACTATTAGAAGAAGGTTCATTACTTGTTTGTTCACAAGCAAACACAACATTTAAAATAATTATAAATAAAAATAACCTATATATCATAATTCTTCTTTTGATTCTAAAAAGGTAAAAGTTTCATCCTCTGCGTGTAAAAATTCATTCCCCTCTTCATTTTCAGAGATATTTAACTGAATAACCGCTGTTTTTCTAGGGTGAACCGAAGTATTAGAAAAATGGGTGTGTAAAACATAGTGCATTTTATCATTTTCCCCCATAATAACGTCTCCATGTCCAGGACCACTTTCTCCTACCAACCCTCTGTGAATAATCGGACTTTCATCTGACTTATTCCAGGGTCCCAAAGGGCTGTCACTAGTAGCATAACCAACTGCATAATCAGGATTCCTAAAATCATTCGCAGAATATATTAGGTAATATTTCTTATTATGCTTAATTACTGTTGGCCCCTCGGCAACCGGCCAGTCCACTAACTCAGTATTTTCCCATTGCTTTTCCGCTGATAAACACTCTCTAAGAGTTTCAGGTTTTATACTATTTAGATCATCTTCCATTTCGGCTACAAAAATTCTGTTTCCTTCATCAAGCCTCACATGATATAGGTAAACTTTTCCATCATCAAAAAAAACGAAAGGATCAATCTGTTTTGTTTCAGCATAGAGGGATACCCCTGAATTTGTAAAAGGACCTAACGGACTGTCACTAGTTGCTATAGCTATACTTTCATTGGCAGTGTAGGCCATATAAAACTTATTATTATACTCAAAAACCTGGGGTGCCCAAAATCCTTTATTTCCAAAAGCACTACTGTCTGTTAAGGCAAAGCCATTGGATTTCCCTACCGGACCCTCCCAATTCTCCATATTATCTGAGGTATATACTAAAAAACCTAAACCTTTCCCTGTAAGCTCTCCTTGTGAGGTTCCATATAGATAATAGGTGTCATTATGATAAAAAATGGTTGGATCAGCAAGTTGAATTTGTTTTTCTTTTGGTTCATTACTAGAACCTACTGTATCATCATTCTCAGCGCTAGAAGCTTTTTTGTTATCGGAGCATGAAATACCTAGTATTACAATGATAATTATTAGTAAATCTGAAAAAATTTTATTCATTATTTTATTTTTTAATGCTATTAAAATTTCTATTTCAGCTCTCTACTGACAAATAACCATGGTTTTTTAGGCTGGTATATTTCCAGATAATTCTTCACCTATAAAATGTGGTAAAAACCAGAAAAAATTATTTTCCAATGAATTTGACTTCTCTTTTTTAAATTTTGACTAAACAATGAAGACTTGGGTGTCTTACTGAGGAGTCTCTGAATTTAATTTCTTAATTAAATCTACCTCATCCTGGCGGTATGGAGTACCATCCTTTCTGAAAATATCATGAAACCATTCAACAGGTTCTTCTCCACTCTCTATTGGAGTATTCCAGGCATAAATCGTATTTGATTTCCCATTTACCAACCCCCAATTAATAGCTCCGATATTTTCTTCTTTGAGCATAGGCAGGGTATTATTAAATGTATTGTTTCTGGTTCGCGCCATATATTCGGTACATATCATAGGGCGCCCGTGGGTTTTAAGTAACTCGATAATCCGACTATGTTTTTCGGGTTCATCGTAGCTGTGATAAGTAATAATATCAGAATTTAAAGCCTGAAAAGTATTTAGATCCTTTAAATCCCATTTCCAGAGACCTACGGATAAGGGTTGAGAAGGATTCGCCTCCCGTGCCCATTTAAAAACATTTTTCAGCAAAGCCATAGATTCATTGCCTTTATCGTTATTTCCCGGTTCGTTGTAAAGATCCCATAACAATACCCTATCATCATTACCAAATGAATTCAGGATATCTTTAACATAGGCTTCAAGTTCTTTAGAATCTGCCATCTCTACAGATTCAGGATAGCCGGGATCCTGCACCCAACCGGAATTATGGGTTCCTGGCTTAGGCTCTGGTTGCTTACCTATTTTTGGATTAGCCTCCCATACATCATCGAATATCACAAATATTGTTTTAATATTATGGGATTTTGCAATTTTAAGATATTCTTCCATTCTGGTTTTAAAGCCTTCTTTATCTGCATTGTAAGCAAGGCTGTGCAGATATACCCTCATGGTATTAAATCCTATTTGTTCCTCATATCCAAGCTCCCGATCTATGGTTTCAGGATCAAAGGTATCTTTCTGCCACATTTCCAACTGATTAATTGCAGTACTCGGAACAAAATTCGCTCCCGAAAGCCAATCATGCTGGTTGTACCAATTCTGGGCCTTTTCACGGCTCCAACGCTCCTGTGCATTTAAACTTCCTAATGCAATTACTACTAATAAGGTTGTAAGAATAATTTTTTTCATAATGATATTATTTAATTGTTGGTATTTCTAAGACTGTTTGAGCTGAAACCGGTATACCAAGGTTTGGTGTTCCGTCTTCATTCCATTCTATTTTTTGCATTCTAGGAGACCTATTTGTACCACAGCCTTCTCCTGGATTTGAATTTGCATGGTAAAGAATCCAATCTTCAGAGCCATCGGGCGATTTGAAAAAAGAATTGTGACCGGGTGCGTAAACGGAATTTTCTTCAGATTTTTTAAAAATAGGCTTATCATGTTTTATCCAGGACGCAGGGTCCAGGATATCTTCTCCTTTCAAGCTAAGCAAGCCCAGCGAATAATAATCAGTCCAGCATCCATTAGTTGAGTAAACGATAAATATATCGCCATTACGTTCTAAATACTGGGGACCTTCATTTACATTAACGTGAGGCGGATTATCTTCATCATCCAAATCTCCCTGTTTCTCCCAAACATTGGTAGGTTCAGAAATTAACACCCGCTTTCCCTCAATAGTCCAGGGATTTTTCATTTGGGCGATATAAATATTTTGTTGCCCGTTGGTATGTCCTTCCCAACCAGACCAGATCATATAGAGTTTATTTTGGTACTTAAACACATTGCCGTCTATAGCCCATCGATCAGGCCAGGCAGCAACCTTTCCTTTAAGCTCCCACTCCCCCATGAAAGGATCCTCATTATCATTTTCAAGTACATACATCCGGTGATTTTTATTGTCTCCATCGTCTGCAGCAAAATATACATACCATTTGCCATCAATTATATGAAACTCCGGAGCCCAAATTTCTTTTGAGTACATTGTTCCTTCAGGAGGCGTCCAAATGGTTTTACTTTCAGCGTCTGCTATATTAGCCAAATTTTTAGTTTTCCATAAAACAAGTTTGTCCTGAAGGGTATGGGTATAATAATAATACCCTTGATAAAAGGTACTATATGGGTCAGCTCCAGAAGGCAAAATTGGATTCGTAAATGTACCGGATTGTGTAAATCCGCTTGCGGATATCAGCATTAAAAGTAAGCTGACTAAATATCTGTTTTTTATTTTCATCAATTATATCTTTAAATTTAACCATGTATAGGGCGCTTCCGGTTGAGTAGCTGAAATAGTTTCTACATAATTGGAATTTCCTCTTTCTATGAGTTCAACATTGAAACCTATTCGGGAATTTGAAGCAGGTTTACCGCCAAGGGAATTCCACGGAATAGAAATTTCCTGTTTATATCCCTCTCCATTATTTATCACTTCAGTTTGGATATTTTGTAAATCAAATTCAAGCCATTTTGAATCTTTTCCTTCATAAGCCTTAACCTGATTATCTGCCGAGACAATAATTTTAAATATTCCAGCACCCGGCGTTACAAGTTTTTGACTTGAAGGGTCTAAATAAATCACCATGCCGTCATTATTAACAATATTCTGAGAATTAGTTGATATTGTTGCATCTGAAATTTTAGAAACCACAAAAAGGTTTTCATCATTGACTGATACATTGGCAAGAAGTTGAGTGGAACCTATTTGACCAATAAAAACAGGAAAAGTCTGTTGCCAGATATCTTCAGTAATTTCTCCGTCTATTTCTAAGGATGTCTTTTCTGCCTCTAATTCAGGAATTACCTGACCTTTGATCATCCAGACTTCAGAAGCATTGTTGGCAGAAAATGCATTGGTTGTGGTAAGGGCTATGATTGTATTATTATCCATTACGGTAATACTATTCCATAGTGCAGATTTTCCCTCAGGAATTAAAAAAGGAGTGGAAATCCTATTGAAATTTTTTCCATACTCATTTCCAATTGATACTTTCATATCCGCATTATTTAAGTCATTGCCATTCCGATTATCAGTTCCCTGATATGACAGTAATGTTTCTCCTGTTTGCAATTGGGCCAAATACGGAGCACCTGCATATTCTGATTCTGCCAAACGCTCTTTCAATGCATAACTTCTGTTTACACTATTGCCTCCAATAGTTTGACTCCAATTTTCTGAAACAGAATTTCTAATTATGTAAGGTTTGAATTGATTATTAGTACCATTATCTTCAATAGAAAAAATAATTTGATTCTGATTTTCTAAATATAAAGGAGATGGCATTCCGTCTCGGCTACCATCCCTGTAACTAACAATTTCCGGCACAACAGTCCATGTCAATCCATTGTCATCTGATCGTAATAAAGAAATATTTTGTTCATTTGAATTCCGATAAATGTTTTCATTTGAAAAGAATAATTGAATTTCACCATTTGGCAGTTGCAATGCGGAAGGTTCCCAAACACCATTTTCAAATTCAGTATCTCCTTCATAGACTATTTGGTCATTCTGCCAGCTCACCCCATTATCATTACTCAAAATAGTTTTGATTAAAAATTTTTTAGAAGGTGGTGCGGATTCTCCAGGTCTTGGGTTATACATAACCAGGATAGACCCGTTTTGCAATTGTAACACATCGGGAGTAGCCATATTAACTCCTTCGCTATTTTCAACAATTGTTATTGGATCAGACCAATTTTCACCAGTATCACTGCTCTTCTTTACTATAACATCACCCTTTGATTCATAGACAACCAATAGTGATTTATCTTGAAGCTGAATTAGCCGGGGATACCCATTATACCCCTCATCATTTTCTCCAGAAATCAAAGTTTTTGTATTAAAATCCCAGGCAATTCTAATCCCTGAAATAGCTTCTTTCTTTTCAATTTCAGATACCGCCTCCTTATTTCCAGTGTTAGCATTATCACCCGAACAGCATACCAAGCTCAGCAACAAAAAAATAAGAAATGTATTTATGAAAATATTCATAGGGTTAATTTTCATTTTCTAATTTTGTTCTGAAATTCCAAATTTATTCTTCAGGACTATACCATTCCATTTTGCTTTTCATCACTCCATAATTCTCTAGCTTCTATGGAATTATTCTAAAAAAATCCCTGAAGCGGCTAATTAAAAGCTCCAGGGATTAACAATTAATACTGAGGATTCTGCTGTAGGTTTGGATTATTTTCCACTTCCACCTGAGGAATGGGTAATCTAATATTCTTACCAATTTCAAAATTATTAAAATCGGGATCTCTTTCAGCTATCTTATCTACCGATTCCTGATTTTCAAGATCTCCCCATCTTTTAAGGTCTTCCCATCTCACACTCTCTCCCGATAACTCCAGAACTCTTTCAATTTTAAGACGTTCAAGAAACTTATTCTTGTCATTTCCAATTCCAGGATAAGCTTCAGCCAAAGGTGCCATATAGGATCTTTCTCTAACCATATCAACATATTGGTAAGCCTCTGAGGTCATTTCCAGTTCATTTAAAACCTCAGCATAGCGAAGTAAGATATCGGCATAACGAATTAGTCTATAATTTACAGCAGAATAATAATCTTCATTATCTCTTTTATAGTCTCTGGCCCCTTTTCTAAACCATGCTTCATCTTCTCCCCATTCCCAATCTCTGCTATAGGTCTTATCTCCAAAGTCTTCAAAAAGGCTTGGGTAGAATAAAGAATGTTGTAATCTAGGATCCAATTCTCCAGCAACGGTTTTCTCCTCCTTAAAGGCATCTACGATCCAAAATCTAGCCTGTCCATCGGACCACCCAATACCTCTAGGTGCAAAAAACTGAGCTCTATTGCTAGAGACCGAAGCATCAGGATCTTCCCCAGTACCGCCACGACGCTGATCGCCAAACTGAATTTCGAATACCGATTCTGAGTTATTCTCATTAATATCGGTAAAATTGTCTTTATAATTATCCACAAGCATATAGTTTGCTCCCTCCCCTGTCACCAAAAAATCCAGTGCTGTTTTTGCTTCGCTCCACCTATGCTGTTGCATAAAAACTTTTGCGAGCATCGCTTTTACGGCACCTTTTGTAGGTCTTCCAACATTTTCGGCACTCCATTGCATAGGTAAATCTGTAAAAGCTTCGTTTAAATCCTTTTCTACCTGAGCAAAGATATCCACCTGTGTAACCTGCTGCGGAAGATCATCCGGTCTTGAAGGCTCGAGCACTAACGGGATATTTTCCCAGAGTAGACCAGCATAATAATAGTGAAACGCCCTTAAAAATTTAGCTTCAGCAAGAATTGATTGTTTTCTGGCTTCATCTTCAAATTCTATTTCAGGTACATTCGCAAGAACCTGATTAGCCCTGAAAATTGCCTTATAAGAATCTCTCCAAGTTACACCATTACCTTCCCAGAAATTATAATTAATATAATTAAATCTGGTCCAATCCGCAAGTTCTATCCATGGACTGGTGCTATACCCCTCATCAGAGGTTAAATCCAATCGGAAGTAAATCCAGCGTGTCCATAAACCATCCTTATAAAACATGGCATATATAGAATTCACCCCTAACTCCGCATCGTTTGGGGTAACCCAAAACTGATCCGTAGTTAGCGCATTCGGGTTCTTAAGATCAAGTTCCTCTTCCTGGCAGGAAACTACCGCTAAGAGTGAACAGATAACTGTAAATTTTAATAGTAACTTCTTCATCATTGTTTTATTTTATTTAGAAACCAAATTCTACGCCTAATGAATACGTTTGAACATTAGGAAAAGCCCCAAGATCAACTCCTCTCTGGAAAATATTGCTATTACTAAATTCAGGATCAAGACCCTGATAATCTGTTATAGTGATTATATTTTGTGCTGAAAGACTTAAACGTACCTTTGAAAAACCGATTTTTTCTATGGTATTTGCTGGAATGTTATAGCCTAAACCAATATACTTCAATCGTGCGAAGCTACCGTCTTCCAACCACCTATCGCTGTCAGCTCTTGAATTAAGCGTTGTTCCTTTTACGACTCGTGGAAAACCCGTATTCGGATTTTCTATTGTCCAGGGCTGGACTCCTGCCCTATAGTTACTATCATCATCAAATCGGTCGACGATACTTCTATATCCATTGTAGACAGTCGCTCCAAAAGAACCAATCCAGTTCATTGAAAAGTCAAAATTTTTATAATTAAGTCCTGCATTTAAGCCCATTTCAAAATCTGGCCAAGGACTTCCCACTATTTCTTTATCTTCATTTGTGATTTCTCCGTCGTTATTAATATCCTTAAAACGGATATCTCCTGGCATAGCACCAGGTTGGATCACGCCTCCTTCAGAATTGGTATAATTGTCAATTTCCTCCTGACTTTGAAAAAGTCCATCAGTTTGAAGAACATACCACATACCAACCGGACCTCCGACACGTGTAATAGTATTACCCTGAATACTTTCATTTAATCCGCTACCTAAATTTACAAGTTCATTGTTAAGCGTGGTGAAGTTGACCGAGGCATTAAAGCTTAAATTACTATTTACCACCTTATTATAAGACACATTAAACTCAAAACCTCTATTTTCAACAGTTGCAGCATTGGCAATAGGATTTCCCCCATCATTACCGGTAGAAAGAAGAATTGGGAAACCGAATAATACATCTTCAGTTCTTGCAACAAAATAATCTGCAGTAAATTGTAATTTGTTTTTGAACATACTAAGGTCAACTCCAATATTAGTTTGCTTAAGAGTTTCCCATCTAAGTTGTGAATTCGCAAGCCTAACCTGGGTGGCTGAGGGATATAAACCTTGCCCTCTACCCATTACAATTGCACCAAATGTATTTATAAAACCCTGGTATTCGTAATTTCCGATATTTCCACTTCCAAGCTCGCCATAACTTGCTCTAAGTTTTAGGTCACTTATATCTTCAACATTAAAAAATGATTCATTGCTTAATCTCCAGGCTACTGAAAGAGAAGGGAAAGTAGCCCATTTATTCTCATTACTGAATCTTGATGATCCGTCTCTTCTAAAAACAGCATTTAATAAATAGCGATCATCATAATTGTATTCAAACCTTCCAAGATAAGAAAGAAGAGATGCTTCATTTCGGAATCCACCAACCTGTGCCTGATCTCCCAAATCAAGAACATCAAAATAATCACCAGTATTTGGATTTATAAGTAAATTTCTTTTTAATCCATTGATTTGTTCATAAGTGTCTTTTTGATAAGTTGTTCCTATTAGTAATGAAATATCATGCTTACCAAACTCTTTATCAAAAGCAAGAGTGTTTTCAAGAAGTTGGGTTTGTGATTGGGCTCTATTTTGACTTGTAAATGAAGGGTCGAAGGGTTGATTCAATGTCCAACTACCTTCTTTCCGTAAATATTTGAAATTGTCAAAGCTAGTTTCATACCCAAAACTAACTCGATACTTCAAAAAGGGGAAAGGATCTAATTCCGCCCATACATTTCCCCTAATTCTTAAGTTTTCAATAGTTTGATCTATAAGATTTGATATGGCTACTGGGTTAGCTCCAAAGGTATTTGCTACACCTGATTTACCGTAACCATATCCTCCTGGATTACTTTCATCACGGACCGGAATAGTAGGGAATAACCTTACCACATCAATAAAAGGATTTCCGCGCAATGCTTCAGGCCCTCCAATTTCATTATTTTTAGAATTTGATATCGCAAGGTTTTCACCCACGCTGAAAATTCCTTTTTCACCACTACTGTTTACTCTAAAAGACACTCGTTCAAATTTCGTATCGATTACTGTTCCTTTATTTCCAAAATAATTTCCAGACATAAAATAATTAGAATTCTCGCCTCCTCCGGAAAAGCTCACATTTTGATCTTGAATCATTCCAGTACGGAATACTTCCTCCTGCCAATCAGTATTTACATCGAGATTAAGATCTTGTCTCGGAATTCCTGCATTGTCGTAAGCCATATTATTTAATCGCACAAACTCCTCCTGTCCTGCTAAATCATATTGAGGAACTTCAGTAAGACTCAATTTAGAGCTTACATTAATCTGTAATGGTCCTTCTTTACCCTTTTTGGTAGTAATGATTATAACACCATTCGCAGCTCTCGAACCGTATATTGCCGCTGCAGCTGCATCTTTAAGAATTTGAATTGACTCAATATCATTTGGGTTAAAATCCCGGTTGGCTGTTGTAATCAACCCATCAATTACATATAACGGATTTGCATTCTGAAGGTTTTTAAGTCCACGAATTTCAATTCTAGCTTCCTGACCTGGTTGGCCACCACCCCTCACATTAACACCGGATGCCAGTCCTTGAAGAC
>ERZ1284728.55-NODE-55-length-14200-cov-28.663203_pt1 | contig 14200 bp, 11 predicted proteins | sample MGYA00454601_ERZ1284728 | MGnify/ENA primary metagenome ERZ1284728 (study PRJEB36292, sample SAMEA5787382) | metagenome | biome: Arctic soil; feature: perennial spring outflow channel; material: sediment | place: Canada | collected 2017-07-08 | depth 0.05 m ...
AGAAGAAAGACGAAGGAAAAGATGGGGAGAAGGAGCAACCCCAACAACCACAGCCTCAACCGGGACAACTATCTCCACAGCAAATAAAAAGTTTGCTGGAAGCGATGAACAATGAAGAGAAAAAGGTTCAGGATAAAATAAATGCCCAAAAGGCACAGGGAGCAAAAACCAGGACAGGAAAGGACTGGTAACAGTCAGGAGAGTTGAAAGTTCAGGAAAAGCTTCAATAAATAAGTTTAATTAGAAATGAATTTAAGAATATTCATAGTATCATTTTTTTTATTAATCTCGGCAATTGGGGTTTCCCAGGTGAAATTTGTTGCCGAGGTTAGTAAAAATAAACTGGGGATGAATGAACGTCTTCGGGTAGATTTTGAAATGAATCAGGATGGCGATAATTTTAAGGCGCCCTCTTTTATTGGATTTACAGTAGTTGGTGGGCCAAACCAAGCAGTAAGCAATAGCTGGATTAACGGGAAGCGCACCTATTCAAAAACATACAGCTATTTTTTGGCACCAACTTCCAGGGGGAAATTCACAATAGGACAGGCAGAGATCACCATTGATGGGACAACGTACAAAACTTCTCCGGTTCAGGTAGAAGTAACCGCTGCGGTGGATCAACCTACCGATGGAAATAATTCTGATTTTGTTGCATCTGAGAATCTGCATTTGGTAGCAGAAATATCTAATTCCAATCCGTTTCTCAATGAAGCAATAACGGTAGTTTACAAACTTTATGTGAGCCCCAGGGTAAGTGTTAGCAACTGGAGGGAATTGGATAATCCTGTTTACAGTGATTTCTGGAGTCAGAACATCGATATTCGTCAGCTTAAAATAGAAAACGGCGAATATCAGGGAGAACCCTACAGGTTTGTGATACTTCGAAAAACAATTTTATACCCTCAAAAAACCGGAGAACTGGATATCGAGCCCTTAACGCTTTCGGTTGCTGTAGATGTTCCCAGCAACCGCAGGGATATCTTTGGAGGCAGACTTTATGAAACCATTGACAAGACCGTTGCAGCGGGGAAAAGGGTCATTAATGTGAAACCTTTGCCAGAAGCGAATAAACCGGCAGGGTTTTCAGGAGCAGTCGGAAAATTTGACTTTAAGGTAATCCCCGGGAAAACAGAACTCGCCGCAACCGAATCTTTAACGATAAAGGTTGAAGTAAGCGGGAAAGGAAATTTAAAATTATTTGAACTTCCGGAATTGCAGGTGCCGGCTTCCCTGGAAAAATATGAGCCGGAACGCAGTGAAAATGTTCGGACAGACCTAAATGGAACCCAGGGAAGCATAACAGATAATTTCACCATTGTTCCAACTCAAAAAGGGAAATTCCCAATTCCCGGACTTTCATTCTCTTATTTTGATTTGGACAGTAAAAGTTACAAAACCATCACTTCCGGTGAGATCCTGCTGGATGTTTCGGCGACTCCTGCAGGGAGTTCTGTGGCTTCCGGAGGTACGGCAACCAGCGTGAAACAACCGTTGGGAATCCTGGAAAATCAATTTAAGTATATAAAATTAAATCCTGGCTTGCATCCTGTTGGTTCCGGGAGCTTTTTTAGAAGTTGGTCTTTTTGGGCCCTTTATCTCTCCCCATTTCTTCTTGTTGTTTTGGGGATCGTGTTAGGTAAAAAGCGAACAGAACTGGCAAATGATGTTGCAGGAAACAGAATTAAACGAGCTAATAAACTTGCGCGGAAATATCTTTCAGAAGCAAAAAAGAACCTTGGCGATCAAACAGCTTTTTACATCGCTTTAGAAAGGGCACTGCACAATTACCTTAAAGCCAAGCTGCATATACAAACCACAGATATGAGCAAGGAGAAGATCATAAGCCTTTTGGAAGAAAAACAGGTGGATAAACCGGCTATTATGGAATTTATGTCACTCCTTAAAAGTTGTGAATTTGCACGGTATACCCCTTCTTCAAGTGATACTATGCGCGAGGAATACGAAAAGGCCGCTACTACAATTTCAGCATTAGATAAACAGTTATAATTTATGAAATGAGCATAACGGAAACACGATACTTACATTAATGAAGATATGCGAATTACATATGCCCATTAAAAAACGCTTGTATTGAGCGTAGTCGAAATAATAAATATCACATATGAAAAGCTTACTTTTTTATGTCTTAATGCTCTGCTGTATCCCGCTAATGGCTCAAAACGACGCCATATTCGAGGAGGCGAACGCTGATTATAATGAGGGTAATTATCAGGAAGCATTGGAAAATTATCAACAAATTCTCGGCAATGGAGAAACTTCAGCTGCCTTGTATTTCAATTTGGCCAATACGCATTATAAATTAAATAATATTGCACCAAGTGTTTATTATTATGAAAAAGCCCTTCAGCTAAAACCTAAGGATGAGGATATAAAGAACAACCTGGAATTTGCAAGGAATATGGTTATTGATGATATTGAAGAAGTTCCGGAAACAGGGCTATCGAAAATAGTCAATAATATGATTTCCAAACTTAGTTTTGATGGTTGGGCCTGGATGGCAATAGTAAGTTCTGCAATTTTTGCAATTTTTTTCTTGCTGTATTATTTCAGTGGCGGCACAAAGTTTAAAAGACTCTTTTTTGGGGTTTCAATCCTATTTCTAATAGTTTCTTTAGGTTCGGTAGGTTTTGCGTATCAGCAGCAGGTATCGATTCAAAACAGCAGGTATGCCATAATATTTGCGGAAGAGGTTCCTGTGAGGAGTGAGCCTAACCTTAGAAGTGATGAATTATTCCTATTGCATGAAGGTACAAAGCTAAAAGTATTGGAGACATTTCAGGACTGGATTAAACTGGAATTATCAAACGGGGCTCAGGGCTGGATGACCAAAAATGAGGTGCGATTTTTATAAATAGTTTTTATTGATGTTAACCTTAGTTTAAATTATCGCTTTAAGTTTTGATAAAGCTTGTTAAATGCTATTTTTGCACCGATGAAAAAAACAGCTGGCATTCTGGCATTTCTTTTTATAAGTTTTCTTTTATGTCCAACGATAGTGGTCATAATTGATAAGCATTCAGATATTTCCTATGTTTTTTCCATGACCGAAGAGGAACAGTCTAAAGAGGGCAAGACCCTTACAGAATTCACCTTCCACGAAAATCACACCAACTACCTTAGTATTGGATTACTTTCAAAGAAGAAGGTTATAGCCTATAGGGTGAAAAGTGACCTTGATTTATTATATCCCGAAGTAATATCGCCTCCTCCGGATATAGCTTAATACTTCCTAATTAGAGAATTTTCAGTTTCAATAACCGATCTTAAAAACGGAATAGCCTATGTGCGCTTTTATGAGCCATAATGGTTAGGTAAACTATTGCTTTTACTGAATATTCAAATTCAACTTATTTACAAATTTTCCGATTGTTAAGAGCATTTTTCTCTAAATCAGGTTTATAATTAAACCTGAAATTGAAAGGGCCGTAGATAATCGTCCTATTATTTCATATCGTATGTTTAAAAATTTAAAAAACGACTTGCCTGCAAGTTTAGTAGTATTTTTTGTTGCCTTGCCATTATGTCTGGGGATAGCCCTGGCCAGTGGAGCTCCTTTATTTGCCGGTGTTATTGCCGGAGTTATTGGAGGTATTGTTGTAGGTTCCATTTCTGGATCTTCCCTTGGGGTTAGTGGTCCGGCAGCAGGATTGGCAGTAGTGGTTTTAACCGCAATTTCCGATTTGGGGAGTTATGAATTGTTTCTGGTAGCTGTAGTAATTGCCGGATTGCTTCAAATCCTTCTTGGAATTTTAAAAGCCGGGGTTATTGGTTATTTCTTTCCATCTTCAGTAATAAAAGGAATGCTGTCTGCAATTGGGATTATTATATTTTTAAAACAAATCCCTTTGGCACTTGGCTACGAAGATGGGGAAACGCCTTTTGCCTTTTTTGAAACCACCGGATTCGATATCTATACCGGCCTGGTAAATATGCTGAATTCTGTTGCGCCAGGAGTAGTGTTTATTACTGTAATCTCATTGGCAATCCTATTGATTTGGGATAAAGTTCTTGCAAAAAAACACAAGGCCTTTAAGCTAATTCCAGGCCCTTTGGTAGCAGTAGTTGTTGGTATTATTTATATGCTTATTTTTCAAGGCAGCGGCTCTGTATTTGAAATTACAGGAGCCAATTTGGTTACGGTACCGGTTCCTGATAATGTATCGGAATTTTTAGGCCAGTTAACATTCCCCGATTTTTCTCAAATAGGAAATTCACAGGTATTTATCGTTGCCATAACCATTGCCGTTGTTGCAAGTTTGGAAACTTTATTAAGTGTGGAGGCCACAGATAAGCTTGATCCTGCAAAAAGAGTTACACCAACCAACAGGGAATTGGTAGCCCAGGGTATAGGGAATACTTTTTCCGGTCTTGTGGGTGGTTTGCCTATTACCCAGGTAATTGTTCGAAGTTCTGCAAATGTTATGAGCGGAGGAAAAACCAAAGCTTCTACTGTTATGCACGGGCTTTTATTGTTGTTAAGTGTAATACTAATTCCGCGGTTTTTAAACCTGATTCCATTAGGGGTTTTGGCAGCAGTATTGTTGATTATTGGTTATAAACTTGCAAATCCGAAGCAGTTTTTCCAAATGTCAAAACTTGGAAAAACCCAGTTTCTGCCTTTTTTGGTAACTGTTGTAGCAATTGTTGCAACCGATTTATTGGTGGGTATTTTATTAGGATTGGCTGTGGGAATTATTACTATCTTGATAAACAGTTACAAAAACTCTCACTTTCTTCATATGGAAGATAAATCCAATGGGCTGCATAAAATTAAAATGGAATTTGCAGAGGAGGTAACCTTTTTGAATAAAGCAGCCATTCAAAGAGAATTGTATGCATTGCCAAAAGATACCTATCTTACCCTGGATGTAAGAAAAACAAAATCCCTTGACCTGGATGTTCTGGAAATTCTTGATGATTTTTCCATAACGGCTGAGAGAAAAAATATCACCATAAAATTAATTTCAGACAGGGGTGTGGTTGAAAACCCGCCCAGTTATCGCGAATTTTTTGGAGTGAACGTATTTGAAGGAGCACATTAATTATTAACTAAAAATATAACATTATGAGTACTTTTTATAAATCTCTTCTTGAGAATAATAAAAAATGGGTAAAGAGTAAACTGGATCTAAATCCGGATTATTTTGACAAGCTTTCCAAAGGACAACAACCTCCTTTATTATGGATTGGCTGTGCAGATAGCAGGGTTCCTGCAAATGAAATTATTGGTGCCCAACCGGGGGAAGTTTTTGTTCATAGGAATATAGCCAACATGGTTGTCCATTCTGATATGAACATGTTGAGCGTACTGGATTATGCTGTGAATGCATTAAAGGTGAAACACGTGATTGTTTGCGGGCATTACGGTTGTGGTGGCGTAAATGCGGCCATGACAAACCGATCTATTGGATTGATAGATAACTGGATTCGTCACATTAAAGACGTTTACAGGTTGCATAAAGAAGAACTGGATGGAATTAAAGACCAGACGCAACGGTCCAACCGGTTTGTGGAACTAAATGTTACAGAACAGGTATTTGATCTTGCCAAAACCTCCATTGTGCAGGGTGCGTGGGATAAAGATCAGGAACTTAGCCTTCATGGTTGGGTTTATGGAATAGATTCAGGAATTATTAAGGATTTGGGTGTTAACATCAGCAATGATTCTGAACTGGATGAAGTATACCAGCTTAATTTCTAAATCAAGATTTATATTTCCTGAATTTGTTTGATTTGGGAGCAAAAGGATTGGTGTAAACACCAATCCTTTTTTTTATACCTCAAAATCTTCTTCAAGAAGATCTATTTCTTTTGCTTCCCGTAGAATAGCCGGCAATAAAACAGGGGCAATCGCCTTTACGTGATGAAATAATAAGGAATCTTCGATAGTTTCCTGTTCTACAATATTAATATCTTCATTTGTTTCCCCAAAAAGCATAATGACCACGCTTATAATAAAGGCGAGTTTGATCAATCCGAATCCGGCACCTGCCAGTTTATTTATAATTCCCAGGGCGGCAAAATTCATTATACCGGTTAGAAATTTTCCTGCAAGGGAGATTACAAAAACAATAAGGACAAAAGTGATTGCAAAGGCGATTAGATTGACAAACTGAATGTTCCAGGAAACTTTATCTACCAGATAATCGCTTAAAATATAGGAGAAATATACTGCAACATATATTCCGGCCACAAATGCCACCAGTGAAGCAAGTTCAGCAAAAAAACCTCTAAAAAAGCCTCTTATCAATCCATAAAGAAGGATGACGGCAAGAATTATATCTATTATATTCATGTTTTAAGGATAGTAATTACATCTTCCAAGATACGTATCTTTGCCAAATGGCAAGAGATGAACAATTAAAAGAACGGTGGACCCAGTTACAAACCAGGATTTCCAATCAATTTGCAGATGGAGATATGCTGGATTTGGATGCTATAATCTACCTTATTGGAGTGCAGGAACTTGGAAGACCTCATGAAAAATTCAAAAAAGATCAAAAATTAGATCTTATGCACATAGCAATATGCCGTTTACTGGCGCCCTATGGGTATTATGAATTCGATTTTGTTGATGAAGAAGGATGGCCTCATTACAAGGTGCTGGAAGTTTTACCCAGCTTAAAAGCAGGAGAGCAATCGGTGTTGATGAAAGACGCCATTGTACAGTATTTTCTCGAAACCGGATATATTCAATAAGATTGTTAAAATTACAGGGTAAAAGTACGATTTTAGTAAATTTGCCATTTAAAGAAATGAATTCATGATTGATAAGATAAAGGAACATATTGCGATAGTTGCGGGTTTTCAGGCTTCAAATAAAGAGGAAGTGGAAGCTTTCCGGATTAAATACCTCGGAAAAAAGGGATTTTTAAATCAATTTTTTGCTGAATTTAAAAATGTTCCGAATGATCAGAAAAAGGAATTTGGCCAGGCAATAAATACTTTAAAAACCACCGCTCAGGAAAAAGTTTCAGTGTTAAAAGATGCTTTTGAAGGTGCACAGGAAGAACATGGAGTTTATGGAGATCTTTCCCGTCCGGCAGAACCAGTTGAGATTGGATCCAGACATCCTATTTCCATCGTGAAAAATCAAATTATAGAGATCTTTTCAAATATTGGTTTCAATGTTTCTGAAGGGCCGGAAATTGAAGATGACTGGCATAACTTTACGGCCTTAAACCTTCCAGAATATCACCCGGCAAGGGATATGCAGGATACCTTTTTTATCCAGACAGATCCCGATATTTTATTAAGAACACATACCTCTTCTGTACAGGTAAGGTATATGGAGAATAATCAACCTCCAATACGAACTATTTCCCCGGGGCGTGTTTTCAGGAATGAAGCTATTTCGGCAAGATCTCACTGTATTTTTCACCAGGTGGAAGGGCTGTATATCGATAAGGATGTTTCCTTTGCCGATTTAAAACAAACCTTACTGTATTTTACAGAACAAATGTTTGGGAAATCTAAAATCAGGCTTAGGCCTTCTTATTTTCCATTTACAGAGCCCAGTGCCGAAGTTGATATCTATTGGGGGCTGGAAACAGAAACCGATTACCGCATCACCAAAGGAACCGGCTGGTTGGAAATCATGGGCTGTGGAATGGTAGATCCAAATGTGCTTAAAAATTGCGGAATTGATCCCACAGAATACAGCGGATTCGCTTTTGGAATGGGAATAGAACGTATTGCTATGTTGCTTTACCAAATTGGAGATATAAGGATGTTCTATGAAAATGATATAAGGTTTCTGGAACAATTTAAATCATCCATATAAAATGTGCATATCAATGAACCCGATACAAATACCAATGGAGTAATGCGAATTACTCCCGGTTAGTTACCGGGAGACCAATAAAAACCAATAAGTCTCTATATATGAAAAAGGTTGGAATCATTATTTTAGCGGTTATTATTTTAGCGGGGATAGCAGCACTTACGCTGGTGTTTAAGGTAATTGAATTTTTTGTGGGCGCCATTCTTTTCCTTGTGGCTATTTTCTTTCTGGGTTATTTGTATAAGACGGTAAAGGACAAGCTGGATTGATTTGAATTTGAGTTTGCCAAAATACTGGAATTGGAATTCCTTCTAAAAATAAAATTCCCGGAGAAAAATTTCCCCCGGGAATTAATAAATATTCATCCTAATGTAGCCCTAATGGGGTATTTAGGAGGATAAAGATTTGTGTCAGTTTTATAAAACACCTTGGTCTAACATGGCATCGGCAACTTTTATAAAACCTGCAATATTCGCTCCTTTTACATAATTAATATATCCGTCATCATCTGTTCCGTATTTGGAACAAACCGTATGAATTGAAGACATGATTTGATGTAATTTCGCATCCACCTCCTCGGTTGTCCAGTTTATTTTCATAGCATTTTGTGACATTTCCAACCCGGAAACTCCTACCCCACCGGCATTTGCCGCTTTACCAGGAGCAAATGGCAATTTGTGATTATGAAACAGTTCCAACGCTTCCGGGGTACATCCCATATTGGATACTTCCACAATATATTTTACGCCATTGGCAATTAATGTTTTTGCATCCTCACCATCCAATTCATTTTGAATTGCACTTGGCATTGCGATATCCACAGCAACCTCCCAGGGCCTCTTCCCGGGTATAAATTGTGCCTCGGGGTATTCTGTTACATAAGGAGAAACAATATCGTTGTTTGAAGCCCGTAGCGATAAGAGGTAAGTAATTTTTTCGGCATTCAGGCCGCTCTCGTCATAGATATATCCGTCTGGACCGGAGATGGTAACAACTTTTCCGCCAAGTTCTGTAACTTTTAAAGCTACCCCCCAGGCTACATTCCCAAATCCTGAAACAGAAACCGTTTTACCTATAAAGGAATCATTTTTTGTTTCCAGCATTTCCTTGGTGAAATAAGTTGCTCCAAAACCTGTAGCTTCAGGTCTTATAAGACTTCCTCCCCAATTTAAACCTTTTCCTGTGAAAACCCCGGTATTTTCAAATTGCAGTTTTTTATACATTCCGTACATAAAACCAATTTCCCTTCCGCCGGTTCCAATATCTCCTGCCGGAACATCTTGATTTGGTCCAATAACACGCCATAATTCCAACATAAAGGCCTGGCAAAAACGCATGATTTCTGCATCTGATTTTCCCTTCGGATTGAAATCAGATCCTCCCTTAGCACCACCCATTGGTAAGGTTGTTAAGGCATTTTTAAATGTTTGTTCAAATCCTAAAAATTTAAGAATGCTTAAATTCACACTTGGATGCAGTCTAATTCCTCCCTTGTAAGGTCCAATTGCATTGTTAAATTGTACCCTGTGTCCTAAATTAACCTGAACTTCTCCTTCATCATCTACCCAGGAGATCCTAAAGGTTAAAATACGATCGGGTTCTACAAGTCGTTCAATAATTTTTGCTGCTTCATATTGAGGATTTTCATCATAAATAGTCTGAATAGATTCCAACACTTCGTGAACCGCCTGCAAGTACTCTTTTTCTCCGGGGTGTTTTGTTTCCAGATTATTTAATATGTCTTTTACATTCATAATAGTATGATTTAAACGTAATTAAAATTATTTAGGGATATATTCTTCCGTTTGTTATCCGGGAGCAAAATTACATATATTAAATTGTATTTTTATTTAAAAACACCCCTCAGTTTTTAATAAACCAGCGGGGTATAATTCCCGGATACCGCAGGTGCCCTTAGGAAAAATATCATTTTAACTTCAGCTACATAAATCCTTCGGGAGGGAGATCTTCCAGGGAAACTTCTGGCTTAGGATTATCTTCGGTTTTATGTCCTGCTTTAAAAATTATGGCTTTACTGTTTTTTCCGTCTATAATTATATTTAAAGGTTCTTTAAAACGAATATGCCTTAAATATTCATCTTCATATTCAGCAACTTGTTCATTTAAATAAGATAAATCGAAATATCCATCTTCTATAAAAGGATTTATGGTTAAATATCCCACTTTAAAAGAGGTTAGATTTTGGAAAAAATGAGTTCCCTGGCTGGGTTCAATTCTATAGTCATTCAAACCTGCCTCAATAATGATTTTAGCCGATGATATTTGTGGCCAAATCACAGGAATGCCCAGCCACGGATCGCTGGAGCCCCACCTTCCCGGGCCAATTAAAATATATTGCTCATCCAGTTCACTGAAGTTTTTATTTATTCGTTCCACTGCAGCTGCTATTTCCCGGGTATTGGCAGAGTTGAAAGTTTCGGGTTTTACATAGACAAGATCCTGGATATTTCCATAGTTTCCATTACCAAGTGCAGACTCCGAATAAACTATAGTGTCCTCAACATCAAAATTCTCCGGAATTTTGTTCATTGTCTCAATGCTTTCAACAATAGGCCTTATTTGTAAAAAACTAAATTCTTTTGGATTGCCGGATGGAACATCAAGTTTTACCGCAAATTCAATTTCTATGGGATTTCGCATTTCCCGTTGACCAACTCGTAGCAAGTCCTTGAGGATTTCTGCCAACGGGAAGTTGTTGTACTTCAATATATTATCGAAAGTTATTACCCGAATACCATCCTGTAAAACCCCGGGTCTAATGGTGTTGTTTTGAATGTCGTAGGTTGAAGAAACGAATTTTAAAGAGCCGTGCTTTTCAGCATTTCTTATGCTTATCTTTTTCTTATTTATAGCTTCACTGGTGGAAACCTGATAGCTTTCGGGATCCATATCCAGTCCATAGAAGTATTGCTGTGTTTCCCTTTTGGTGGATTCCGGGGAAGATAACTGAAGAATCTTTTTGGGATGATAAGGTGAAAATCTAAGGGTTTGACCACCGCCAACAATAATTTCCCCCAATCCCAAAGCGATATTGGCAATACCCTCATTGGGCAATTCACTGCCAAGTGGATAAAAATTTATGGACCGCGCCACTCCAGAAACATTTGGGTAGTACACATCATCATATTGTTTCCCGGTGACCTCTTGTAAAATAACGGCCATTTTATCTTCTTCAATACTATGGGAAGATGCTTTTAAGTAAATTTTGCTCTGTTCAAAAAAGGCGGAAGCCATTACCGATTTAATGGCGTTGGAAACCATATGCAGCATTTTTTCTTTTGAAGAATTTGGAATCATATAGGTTGCAAAAACCCCTGCAAATGGTATATAATGCGAATCTTCCAATACACTGGAAGAACGGACGGCGATTGGGGTTTTTGTAATATTTAAGAAGGATTTTATATCTTCCAGAACCCAGTTGGGCAGTGGTTTTGAAATAAATTCGTTTAAAATTTCATCATCATTATCACATTGGGCAACAAAGCGAATAAGCTTATGTTTTTCCATAAATTCATCAAACACCTCTGTGCTTAAAACCACCGTTCGCGGTATTGAGATGGAAATATCCTTGTATTTATTGAATAATTTATGGCGCTTTAAAAAAGAATTGATAAAAGCCAGTCCAAGACCTTTTCCTCCCAGGGAACCTTCGCCAATTCGTGCGAAATCCAAATACTCATCGTATTTATTTTTGTCAAATTTAGCTATAACTCCTCGGGATCTGTATAAACGGTATTTTTTAATGGCGTTTATTAAAAATTCCCTTATTTGTTCTATATCATCAAAATCCTCATATTCCACATTGCTGAATAAATTAGCCAATGGAAAAAGCGCTCTGGATCTTAACCATTTAGAATATTCACTTCGCTTTGCGTGGTATTGTATAGATTCTAAACTTACGGTATAGAGGCTTTTTTGAAAATTATTTAAATCTTTTACCGTAGCCAAAACTTTCATTTGAACCGGATCCCAAAACTCAAAATCACCAAATGAAAAGTATTTATTGATATAATTTTTAATTTCCTCACCCAGTACTTCAGAATGTTTATACAGAAACTTTCCCTTTAACTCCAGGGTTATTTTCTCGTTGTTCTTATCGGAAGATTGAATCAGGAACGGAAAATAGCGTTTCAGGCTTCTTACGTATTTCAGGAACTCGAATCCCGCATTAGGATCCCTTTTTCCGCCTTTGAAATAATTTACATCAGAAATAACCCCTAAAAGATTGTCTTTATATTTTTCGAAAAGGGAAAGTCCTTCTTCGTAATTTGTTGCCAGTAAAATTTTTGGACGGCCTCTCATAAGCATCATTGTACGGTGCTCATTCAAACCTTCAGACATAAAAGAGTGGGTTTGTTTTAAAATGATCTTATAAATAATAGGTAAATACCTTGAATAGAATTTTAGTGAATCTTCTACCAGCAAAATCGCTTTAACACCAATTTCACTGATGTCTTTTTCCGCATTCATCCTGTCTTCAGTAAGTTTGATAATTGCCAGGAAAATATCAACATTCCCGTTCCAATGAAAAACCAAATCGATAATTCCCGTATTTTCACTTAGAGTTTTTTTTCTAAGTTCAGCAGAATAAAGACTAAGAGCGGCAATTGGAATGGATGGAAAGGCCTCTTTTATTTGCTTTGAAGTTTCAAAAGCCTTCGCATTTCCAATATCAAGCCAGGTTATAACCAGGTCTATTTTATCAGATTGCATTGTGCTTATTGCCCTTTTGGCAGAATTGGCATGGGTAAAACTTGGCGGATACCTAAGGTTTAATGCAGTATATTCATTGAAAATACGCTCGTCTATTCTCCCATCCTCCTCGAGCATGTAATAATCATAGTTAGAGCATACGATAAGAACTTTATTAATCCTGTTTTGCATTAATTCTTTAAATGCAAACTCTTCAAATTCGTATGTTTTTAAGTCGGGGAGTGTTCTTTTATCCATTTTTATGAAGGCCTTAATTTACCCCAGCAAGATAATTATTCAGTATTCAATCTTAAAGCTTTTAAAGAGGTGTTTTGCTTAAAGTACCACATTTCAGCGAATTTAAACAGCTTCTGATGGTTTGATAGTAATAGAATGAATTGATCCTTATAATTGCTTTGGCAAACATTATATTTGTTGCTGCGTTTTTGGTTATTTTGAAACAAACATTTAAGAAAACAGGATCAATTTTGAAAAAAGATATTAAAATACCGGAGTCTAAAGGAGTTTATATTGGTGTAGCCTGGGAAAAGAATGAAGAATCTCAAGTCATGGAATGGAATGCCTATTTAATAAATGACCGGGATATTACCATTGAAATGATCCTGATTGTAAGCAAAGGCTTCGATAAAGAGATTAAGACTTCTAAGATGCGGCATACTGTAAAAGAGCTTCAGGCAAAATCCTTCGCGAAAATCGAATTTCTGCAGGAGGAGGTTTTAAAGCTTACAAATGAATTTGCTGTAACTTATTTTGCCGATGGGAAAATGTATGAAAGGACTTTTATATTTGCTGAAAATTCCATTAAAGAATCCGAATTGGTGGAATTGCCAATAATTAAAACCCAGGGAATCCTGAAGAAATAGGGAAGTAAAGGTGCTTATTACAGAATTTCATTTTTTTGCTCTGTGGCCTCGGCCTGCCCGACCGGTCGGGTATTTTTCCTAGTGTGCTTAGCGGTTTAGAAATTGTAATTTATTCCTAATCCAAAAACCTCTCTAATTTGAAAAGCTGCTACTGCATTATCGTCGTAAATCGACTGAAATATAAGGTTTGCTGAAAGATATTTATTGATCCCCATTTCAATATTCGCCAGGTAGTCAATATCAATATTCCCCGGTTTATCCAAATAATTGGAATATAGGTTAATGTTGTTTTCCATAGTGACATTCTCCAAAAGTTCAAATTGCGCAAAACCACTAATGGAAGCACCTAATTCAAACCGACTTGATTTTCCGCGGTCCACCCCAAAATACTGGCCATCCACATAATTGGGTCCGGAAGTAAACGCGTTATCTACAAATATAAACCGTGCGGTAACCGGAGCTATATTGATGATGAAGTTTTCATTCTTTTTCCACATCATGCCTGGTCCGGTTTGAAGGTATGCCGGTGAAAGGAAATGGGTGGTTTCTGTTCTAAGAGCCTCCCCTGTTTCAGGATCTTCGCTAAATTCATATCCTTTCGCAAACTGGGTCCTGAAATTTAAAAAATAGGAATAGTACCAATTGGAATTTTCAAGCTGTTTGCCTGCAATTGAATTGAATTCAAACCGGTCGCTGGTTTTCCTTGAAAAGTCGTCATCTTTTACCTTAGTCATTCCAAAGTTCCCCAGGATTTTATTATCCCAGGTAAAGGCATTCATTCTGTAATTAAAATCAT
>ERZ1284728.56-NODE-56-length-13998-cov-35.399125_pt1 | contig 13998 bp, 15 predicted proteins | sample MGYA00454601_ERZ1284728 | MGnify/ENA primary metagenome ERZ1284728 (study PRJEB36292, sample SAMEA5787382) | metagenome | biome: Arctic soil; feature: perennial spring outflow channel; material: sediment | place: Canada | collected 2017-07-08 | depth 0.05 m ...
CTGTTTTGGGAAATCAGGAATTCTGGAATTCAACATTGATCATTGTGGGGGCAATAACTATGGTGTATGCTGCTGTTCACACGCTTTTTCGAACAGATCTTAAAGGAATCCTGGCATATTCAACCATATCGGCGCTTGGGATTCTTGTCTTTTTGATCGGGCAGGGAACTGAAGCAGCTTTAATTGCTGCTGCTGTTTTTATCGTGGTGCACGCTTTGTATAAAGCAACTCTTTTTCTTGTTACAGGTATTATAGATCATCAAACCCTTTCCCGTGATGTTACTATTTTACGCGGACTTAGAAAGGTAATGCTGCCGGTTGCCATTGCCGGATTTCTTGCTGCAATTTCCAGTGCAGGGATCCCACCAACAATAGGTTTCCTTGGAAAAGAACTCACATATGAATCTACACTTGCTTTGGTAAGTACTCCGTTGTTGTGGATTGCATTGATATTAATCACGAAGATTTTATTGCTACATGCCGGTTTTGTCGCCGGAATAAGTCCTTTTATAGGAAAACTGCCCGAACGGTTTGCAAAAACAAGAAAGCCTGGATTCCTGTTATGGGTACCACCTATAATTCTTTCGGTTGCCGGAATCGTATTTGGTGTTTTCCCGGGTATTATTGAAGGATCACTCATAAAGCCGGTTGTAGCTGCTATGGGTCAGGATGCAGGTGATCAGCACCTTCAGCTTTGGCATGGATTTAATACGGTATTGTGGCTAAGTGTTGCTACTATTGTAATTGGTACAGTTCTCTATTTTACTATCAAGCCTTCTCAAAAATTAGTGAACCTTGCTGCCCGGGTTGAATATATTTCTCCGGAATCTATTATTTCAGGATTTTGGAGCCTGTTCAATAAGTTTTCTTCCTTTTGGACCAGGATTTTTCAAAATGGATACCTTCGGAATTATGTTTCAACGATCATGGTATTCCTAATAGGTTTATCTGGATACACCTTATTTAATACTGCAACTTTTTCAATTGATCTTTCGACGTTATCTGGAATAACAGTGTATGAGATTGCGGTGGTGTGCATTTTGCTGATAGCAGTTTTTTTTACTGTGTTTACCAGATCCAGACTTGCTGCCGTAGCTTCCATGGGTGTAATGGGACTGGCCATTTGTTTGGTGTTTGTTTTCTACAGCGCTCCGGATCTTGCAATGACGCAATTCTCAATAGATACGCTTACCGTAATCCTTTTTGTATTGGTGTTATATAAATTACCTCGATATTTGGAGCTTTCAGATTATAAAACCCGGATAAAAGATGGAGTCCTGGCAATTGCATTTGGATCTATTATCACAATTTTGATCCTGGAAGTACTTGCACAACCTGTACATATGGAAATTAGTGAATACTATGCCCAAAATGCCTATTTGCTTGCGCATGGTAAAAATGTTGTAAATGTTATCCTGGTAGATTTCAGGGGATCTGATACTTTCATGGAAATTTCGGTCTTGGCTATCGCAGCCATTGGAGTTTTCGGCTTATTAAAATTAAGGCTCAAAAAAACAGATCAACGTTAATAAACTAACAATGAGAACAATAATATTAAAAACAGCTTCCGCTTATCTTTTGCCGGTTTTGTTGTTATTTTCAGTATTTATACTGTTGCGAGGACATTATTTTCCCGGAGGTGGCTTTGTAGGCGGTTTAATGGCTTCTATTGCTTTTGTACTCCATGCATTTGCAAATGGTTTATCCAATACAAAGACCTTAATAAGATTTCATCCTGGTTTTTTAATGCCCGTAGGGCTTGCTTTGGCATTTTTGAGCGGAATGGCTCCCCTCATTTTTAGTTTGCCTTTTATGACCGGACTTTGGTATCCCGAAGCTTTACCAGTAATAGGGGCTTTAGGTTCCGCCCTTTTTTTTGATATTGGGGTTTACCTGGTGGTAATTGGTGTAACCTTAACAATAATTTTTACAATTGCAGATACCATTTAACTTATGGAGATAGTACTGGCGATAATGATTGGGATACTTTATGCTGCGGGGATCTACATGATCCTAAGGCGCAGCCTTGTGAAGCTTATCCTGGGAATCATTATTCTTGGAAATGGAGCTAATCTTCTGATCTTTTTACTTGGAAGAATTACCAAAGGCAGTCCTCCTATTATTCCGGGAGATCTTAAAATATTTGAAGCTGCTTATGCCGATCCCATTCCACAGGCATTGATATTAACTGCAATCGTTATAAGTTTTGGCCTGCAATCTTTTGCTATAATTTTAATTAAACGAGCATATAAAGTGGTGAAAACAGACGATTTAGATGAAATGAACGCAATAGACCAAGATTCATGACACAACAATTAGTTCTATACCCCCTGTTGCTTCAATTGTTTTTGAGCATTATTTTAATGTTTTCCTGGAAGAGGATTAGCTGGCAAAGGGTGATAAGTATTTTGGGTGGAATTCTAAATTTAGGTGTCTCCATCTGGCTGTTTGCCTATATTTGGGAAAACGGAACTCAAACCGTGCAGGCGGGTAACTGGGAAGCTCCATTTGGAATTACTTTTGTTGCCGATACTTTAGCTGTTACCCTGGTGTTGTTGACCTCTATTTCCGGGGTGGCTGTCTCAGCTTTTTCTGCTTCCTCTATTATTCCCGCACGATTAAAATTTGGGTATTTCCCTATTTTTCATTTTTTGTTACTGGGTCTTATAGGTGCTTTTTTAACCGGTGATATCTTTAACCTTTATGTTTGGTTTGAAATTATTATTATAAGTTCTTTTGTGCTTATAACTTTAGGAGGAGAGAAAGCCCAGTTGGAAGGAGCTGTAAAATATTTCACCCTGAATATTCTGGCATCTATGATCTTCCTTACTGCAATAGCAGTTTTGTATGGATTAACGGGCTCTCTCAATATGGCAGATCTGTCTATTAAAGTTGCTGCCATCGAGAATAGGGGATTGGTTGAAATTACGGCGATTCTCTTTTTGGTGGCTTTTGGAATAAAGGCTGCTGTTTTTCCTTTGTATTTTTGGCTTCCGGCGTCCTATCATACCCCACCATCGGCAGTTTCTGCCATATTTGGAGGCTTATTGACCAAGGTTGGGGTTTATGCTTTAATAAGAGTTTTCACCCTTATTTTTGTGGGCGATGTCTTTATGCAGGATACAATTCTGGTAATGGCGATTTTAACCCTTATAAGCGGTGGATTGGGAGCGCTTATTCAAACCAACCTGCGTAAGGTTTTCTCCTATTTAATTATTTGCCATATAGGATATATGATCATAGGTTTGGGAATGTATACGGAGGTTGCAATAGCCGGAACCATCTTTTATCTGATCCATGATATTGTGGTTAAAACCAACTTGTTTATGGTGGGTGGTTTAATCTACAGAATAAAAGGAACCAATAATATTAAATCTTTAGGCGGACTTTATGCCGAATACCCCAGGTTGAGTCTACTTTTCGCGATTCCTTTATTTTCCCTGGTTGGGATACCGCCGCTTTCAGGCTTCTGGCCAAAATTATCACTGCTAACCGCAGGCTTTAATGATCAAAGCTGGTGGGCTATAGGAGCAATCCTTTTTGCCAGTTTAATCACTTTGGTTATAATAGCAAAAGTTTGGTCGAATGTGGTGTGGAAAGATAAAGTTGAATTGCCAAAAAGGCTTAACTTTAGATATTTCGAAAATTTAAATAAAACCAGAAAAATCCAATTGGTAGCACCTATTGTTTTCCTTTCTATTATTTCATTATATATTGGTTTTGGAGCAGAACATGTGCAACAATTATCAACAAGAGTTGCTGGTGAATTGATGGACAATCAACAGTATATAGATGCCGTTTTTAAAACCGGCCAAAATTTGAAACCATAAAATGAGCAAAAGGGAAACACGACACAAAAACCGATGAACCCGCCTAGCCTTCGGACAGGGATATGCGAATTATATAGGTCCATTAAAAAAACGCTTTTATTGAGCGAAGTCGAAATAACAGATATCTACAGATGAAAAACAGGTTCTTATCAAATATACTTTTAACCTTTCTCTGGGTAGCTCTTACAGGTAATTTTCAAATCCCAAATTACCTTTTTGGCTTTGCGGTAAGTTTTTTTATACTACGAATTATTACACGGGGAAGAACAGATGCCAAATATTTCAGGATCGTTCCTAAAGTAATTGGTTTTATCTTTTTCTTTTTATATGAATTGTTGAAATCAAATTTGCAGGTAGCTTATGAGGTTATGACACCTCATCATAATATGACTCCTGGCATTGTAAAAGTCCCGTTGGACGCATCAACAGATATAGAGATCTCTTTTCTTGCCAATCTTATTTCGCTTACACCAGGAACTTTAAGCCTGGATGTTTCAACAGATAAAAAGGTATTATACGTTCATTCCATGTATATCAAGGATAGAGAAAGTTTTATTGCCGGAATTAAAAATGGTTTTGAAAAACGCATATTGGAAATTTTAAGATGACATTACTCGATTTTATATATTATTTCGTACTTCCTATATTATCAATCTCGGTTATATTGATCTTTATTAGGTTTATTAAAGGCCCTAATATGGTAGATCGTATAATTGCATTGGATTTAATCGTTACTACGGGAATTGGCTTTATTAGCGCATATAGTATCCTTTATAATCAGCCGGCTTTTCTGGATGTAGCCATGATCCTGGCGCTTATTGCCTTTTTGGGAACTGTAGCATTCACCTATTATATTCAGCAAAAAAATAAATAAAATGATCACAGAAGTAATTGTTGGAATTTTAGCGTTTTCGGGAACTTTGTTCGTGCTTTTCGCGGCAGTGGGAATGGTTCGCATGCCGGATACCTATTTACGGATTTCTGTAACAACCAAGGCAGCGACACTGGGAATAGGACTGCTATTAATGGCTGCAGCGATCCATTCCTACGACATAGCAATATTTGCCAAGGTGCTTGTTATTATTCTTTTCATATTGCTTACAGCACCTGTTAGTGCCCATTTAATTGGCCGTACTTCCTATTTCTCCGGAGTAAAACTTTGGCAGGATTCTGTTATGGACGATCTGGAAGGAAAATATAATAGTTCTACTGATACTCTTAACAGTGGAGAGCAAGAGGAGGAAATAAAAAACAAGCCGAAAAACTAGTCCTGGTTTCTTTTTTCATTTTTTTGTTTCCTGTTCCGTATCAGTTTATTTTCAATTATTGTGAAAATGAAGTTGATAAAAAGCACCAGTAGGCTTATTATTCCAAGTTCCCAGAACATCCCCATAGCAGCAAGGCACCCTGCAGCTGCACTACACCAAATGGTTGCCGCACTGGTTAAACCTTCAATTTTTCCCCTCTGTTGCAAAATGGTACCTGCCCCAATAAACCCAATTCCTGCAACCACCTGACCTATAACCCTTGTAGTATCAACAAATTCTTCGCCCCTGAATTCAAGAGATATCAATACAAAAACACAAGCCCCAAGAGCCACAAGGGCATTTGTCTTTAATCCCGCATCTTTGCCCCTAAATTCCCGCTCCAGGCCTATGAAAATTCCCGCTAGGGCCGCAAGGCTTATTCTTAAACTAAAATCTGTCAAATCCATAATTATCGCATTTTTATAAATTGTATTTTAGCAGTATGCAAAAGCTACCCTTAAATTTAGCAAAAAGAATTGAGCAACGAATCCGGGAGAATAGCTTTCGGGATTTAGGGAAAACTTTAAAATTAACCGATTTTTCTTCCAATGATTATCTTGGATTTGCTTCTTCTGAAAGGCTCTTCAGCAAAACAAATCAGATTTTATCCGAAAAAAAATTACTTAAAAACGGCGCTACCGGTTCCAGGTTGCTTTCCGGAAATCACGAATTATTTAAACCAGCTGAAGCCTTGATAGCCGGATTTCACCAAACAGAAGCAGCACTAATTTTTAACTCCGGATACGATGCAAATATTGGCTTTTTTTCCAGTATCCCTCAAAAAGAAGATCTAATTTTATATGATGAACTGGCCCATGCATCCATTCGTGATGGAATAAAAATGAGCAATGCAAAGGCTTATAAATTCCTTCATAATGATTTGGAAAATCTCCGAAATAAAATACTTCGAAAAAGGGAAGAATTCAATTTTGCAGCAATTTACATCGTTACAGAATCTGTATTCTCCATGGACGGCGATTTTCCCGATCTTGTTGCAATGTCAAATTTAGCCGAAGAATACAATTGCTACCTTATCGTAGATGAAGCACACGCCATAGGGGTTTTTGGTGAAAAAGGCCAGGGACTTGTCCAGGAACTGGAAATTCAGGATAAGATATTTGCACGTATCGTTACTTTTGGTAAAGGCCTTGGTTGCCATGGCGCTGCAATTTTGGGAAGTAAGGGATTAAAGGATTACTTGATCAATTTTTCACGGAGTTTTATTTATACCACCGCCTTGCCGCCACATTCGGTTGCCTGTATTCTGGAAGCGTATAAATCTCTTGAAGCTTCAGAAAGCACAAATTCAGAAGTGGAAAAACTTCAGAAGAATATTCAAATTTTTCAGGAGGAAATTCTGAAAAACGGACTAAATCCTTATTTCATAAAAAGTGATTCCGCTATACATTGCTGCATAGTCCCGGGAAATGATGCAGTGAAACAGCTGGCTCTTAAAATAAAGGGGGAAGGTTTTGATGTAAAACCCATACTTTCCCCTACCGTTCCCAAAGGAAAAGAGCGGTTAAGGATTTGTTTGCATAGTTTTAATTCGAAGGAGGATATTCAAGGTCTTGTAAAACTATTGGCTATTTTTATAAAATGAAAGACTTATGAAAGAAACTTTTTCCAAAATCGCTGTATTTCAATATTCTTCTGAAGCACAAATAATTAAATCCAGATTAGAGGCAGAAGGGATTGAGGTTTTTTTATTTGATCAGTTAACAATAGATACAGATCCTTTGGTAAGCAATGCCATTGGCGGAATTAAACTAAAAGTGTGGGCAGAGGATGAAGCAAAAGCCTTACACATTCTCAAATCCATCAGTGAATATTCACTCGATGATGAAGGACAGGAAATTCAGTGTCCCATTTGTGAAAGTTTTAAAGTGGAACTTGTTACAACTATTAAGGATGTGAAATCTTTTCTGGCTTATATTTTCTCATTTCTCAGCAATTCCCGGCCTGGTCAAAACCAACATAAATACCGCTGCAATAACTGTAAACAAAAATTCGATTTGGAATGAAGAACACCTATTTTATTACCGGGATAGGAACCGATGTTGGTAAAACCATCGTTTCCGCAATCATCACCGAAGCCCTGGAAGCCGACTACTGGAAACCCATTCAGGCGGGAGATTTGGAGAATTCCGACACTCATAAAGTTGAAAGACTAATCACTAACAAAAAAACGGTTTTTCACCCCAACAGCTTTGCTTTAAAAACACCTATGAGCCCGCATGCAGCTGCCGAAATTGATGAGATCAAGATTACTTCAGCAAAAATTAAACCTCCAAAAACCATCAATAATCTGGTAATTGAAGGTGCCGGCGGACTGCTGGTTCCAATAAATGACAAAGAGACCATTATAGATCTCATTCGGCCGAAGGATAAGGTGATCCTAGTTTCAAGGCATTACCTGGGAAGTATCAATCATACTTTACTGAGTATTGAAGCCCTGAAATCGCGCGGTTTGCAATGCTTCGGAATTATTTTTAACGGCAAAAAAAATGAAACTTCAGAAGATATAATTCTGAAAATGACGGAGGTGCATTGTTTGGGAAGGATTGAAGAAGAGCCCTATTTTGATAGAAATGTAATAAAAGAATACGCCGAAGAGTTTAAAATGAAATTTAAAGAACTTCTTTAATCCTGATTAAAATTTGGGATTTGAGAGTTACTGAAAAGCAACTATGTTAGAAATAAATAAGAATACAAAAAAGACTGTAAAACCTTCAAATGAAAGAAAAAATGGTCTGAAAACCCTTTCTCAACGGGACCAGAAACACCTTTGGCACCCGCTTACACAGCATAAATTATCCGGTGAAATGCTTGCAATTGTCAAGGCAAAAGGAAGTGTTTTGTATGATGAAGATGGAAAGGAATATGTAGATGGGATTGCTTCCTGGTATACCAGTATGTATGGCCATTGCAATACGCATATCACGGCAAAGGTAACAGAACAAATGCTGAAGCTCGACCAGGTTGTTTTTAGCGGATTTACCCACAAACCTGCAATAGAATTATCGGAAGCCTTAATTAAAATTCTTCCCTCCAATCAGCAAAAACTGTTTTTTAGCGACAATGGCTCCACGGCAACAGAAATAGGGATCAAAATGGCTTTGCAATACCATCATAACCTTGGAAACAACCGGAAAGTAATGTTGGCTTTTGAGGAAGGTTTTCATGGAGATACTTTTGGGGCGATGTCGGTTTCAGGATTATCGGTTTATAATGGTGCTTTTGAAGAGCATTTTATCGAAGTGGTAAGAATTCCGGTTCCAAATGGAGAAAACACTTCTGAAGTTATAAGCATTCTCAAGGATCTGATCTTAGAAAACAACATCGCCGGATTTATCTATGAACCTTTGGTACAGGGAGCTGCAGGAATGAAAATGCACGATGCCAACGGTTTGAACGAACTGCTGAAAGTTTGCAAAGCAAATGATATTATTTGTGTGGCAGACGAAGTGATGACAGGATTTGGAAAGACAGGTAAGCATTTTGCTTCCGATTATTTAGAAACACAACCAGATATTATTTGTCTCTCCAAAGCCCTAACCGCAGGATTATTGCCAATGGCAATCACTACCTGTTCACAGCAAGTCTACGATGCTTTTTATTCTGATGAGATCGCAAAAGGGCTTTTCCATGGGCATACCTATTCTGCCAATCCGCTGGCTTGCGTTGCAGCCCTGGCGGGAATAGAATTATTGATTTCTGAAGAAATTCAACAGGATATTAGTCGGGTGATCAATTCCCATCAAAATTTCAAAAACAAGCTTGAAAAGCATCCGAAAGTAAAAAATATTCGTCAGTTGGGAGTGATCCTTGCATTCGAGCTCGATGTGGAAATGGAGCGTTATGGGGATGTTCGCAATCGGCTATTTAAACATTTTATGGATTCCGGAGTGTTTTTGCGTCCGTTGGGAAACACTATTTATATTTTAGCTCCATTCGTAATTTCCAATAAGGAATTGGATAAAATATATCAAAGTATAGAAGCCGCACTGGAGAAATTTTAATCTAAACTAATATGCCCTCTTTCCTGTTCTATATTCCAATTTCTGCGCCTAAATGCTTCGGAAAAGTATAACTTTGCAAGAAAATATTTAAAATGTTTAGCACCGGACAATTAATCTTTGCCGCATTATTTTTCCTGACTTTTGTAATCGTAATAATATATAGTTACCGTAAGGATCTCGCACTTCATAAAAAATATTACAAAGGCAGTTTATTTGTGCTGGCAGGATTCCTTGTTTTTATAGCGCTGCTGTTTGTAATAAAAGCTTATTTGAAGGAATAATACTATTTAACCTTTGAATTTACTAAAATATTTGATAAATCTTAACGCAAAAACCCTGCAAACGAATAATGTCAGAAAACCTTGAAAGGGCGCAATAAAAACGAGTAATCTTAGAAAGCCCTCGAAAGGGTGAAATATATCAGCGATGGGCAACGCCCATCGAATAAAAGACGTTAGTTAAAAAAGCCCTGAAAGGGCGAAATAAAATAAGGCACGAGGAATAGTGAACCCTAATATTCTAACCCTTCCAGGGCTATATTTATCCATTTCTTAACACAGGGCTACACCCTGTGTTAAGAAATTTTGCCCTTTACGAGGGCTTTTTTGTGGTTAATAAAAAATCAAAACCTAGGGACAAGCCCACAAGCTTTATCCCGATGATATCGGGTAAAAAATAATTTTAAAAATTCGACGTAAGCCCTCAACGAAGAATTCAATTTCAAAAATAATTTTCCCGCTGTTAGTTTCAAGATTTCAGTTTATAAATCAGCATCAATAAAAAAGCCTTATCGATTGATAAGGCTTTTTTTATAAACAATAGCTCCGTCTAGTTATTGGACATTGCCGGTTCTTCTATAAGTAAAAAGTTGAAACGCTCTGTATATTGAAGCATTTGAGTTGCAAAATCTTTTGGATATTCAATTTTGATGGAAATAATTTCTCCCTGATCATCCATTTCAGGAACCAATTCCGGATTTACAAAACCGCTGTAAGGCGGTGATTTAAATTGTGCATTTCTCTCCAGAACTTCCTTGTGAATATTCTGATCTACTTTCACCCCGTAATTCTCTACCAGGCTTTGTGCAGCTTCATAATCCCCTTCAGATTTTATACGCTGCGTTTCTTTTAACAAGTCCCCAAACAATTCACGTAACCTGTCATAGTTTTTAATGTCATAATAGGTTTTTCCATCTCTGGAAACCTTTTTGATAACCCCTTCCTCAGTTCCTTTTTCAAAAACCCAGGCACTCACCCACTGGCGGTTTCGCATATGAGATTCTTCTACATTATCACCCAATTCCAATCTTCTTAGCTGAGTCATCAATCCGTTTCTTATATACCCGTCATAAGCAGCCATTCCGGTTTTCTTCCAATCATCGGTCAATCCTAATTCCTGAATTTTTGGATCCATCAGGTAATAAAGTCCAACAAGATCGGCTCTTCCTTCTTCCATGGTAGAAGCATAACTTTTTAAGGTCTCTTTGGTCTCTCCAACACCGGGATTGATTTTACCGGAAGCATGCCCCACCACTTCGTGAAGTGCTGTATGAAGTTTATCTGCTTCTTTCCCATATTCCTTTTCCAGGGCAATTTCCTCTTCATCGTGAGCAAATTCTTCCAGCACTCCACTGCTTCCCGCACTATCATAAGCTTCAATGATGTTTCCAAGAGAAACAGATTTACTACCATGTGCCTGGCGAATCCAGTTTGAGTTTGGAAGGTTCACCCCAATTGGTGTACTTGGAGATGCATCTCCGGCTTCTCCGGCAACGATCACGGTTTTATAGGTTACCCCTACAACCGAATCCTTTTTGTGTTCTTCCATCAAAGGAGCATTGTCTTCAAACCACTGAACATTGTCTTCCAGAACGCTCATTTTTTCAGACATTTCAAAATCTTTTATCTGTACTATATTTTCATAAGAACCTCTGTACCCTAAAGGATCATTGTAGACTTCAATAAAACTGTTGATGTAATCTATATTCCCTTCGGTCGCTTCTACCCAGGCCACGTTATAGTCGTCCCAGGTTTTAAGATCTCCGGTTTTATAATATTCTATAAGTAGTCCCAGGGCTTTTCCCTGTTGCTCATTTTCAGCCACAGCTTCAGCTTTTTCAAGCCATTTGATGATCTCATCTATTGCAGCACCGTACATTCCGCCACTTTTCCATACTTTTTCCACCAACTTGCCATTTTCTTTTACCAACTTGGAATTAAGTCCGAAAGAAAGTGGTTTTTGCGGATCCGGGGAAGTTTTCGTTTTATAGAATGCTGCAGCTTCAGCAGCAGTTACATCTTCTCCGTAAAAATTGATAGCCGATCCTTCAAGAAGTCCTAAAGACTCATCCAGATTTACCTTTTTGGAGTCTTTATCATTAAAGATAACCTCAAATGCTTCTCCTGAAAGTTCAGTGGCTGTTTCAGATAAAAGCGTTTCAAAATATTCTTTGCTGAAGTCTGGTTTTAATTTGGCATTCGAATAATGATGATGAATTCCATTAGAGAACCATACCCTTTTTAAATAGGTTTCAAAATTTTTCCAGTCTTCAGCATTTTTATCGCCTTCATAAGTCTGATAGATATTTTCCAAAGCACCCCTTATGGCAAGATTATGCCTGTAATTCTGGTCCCACATAATATCACGTCCGGCAAGTCCGGCCTGTACCAGGTAATAAACAAGTTTTTGTTCTTTTAAGCTAAGATCTTCCCAACCCGGAATTTGGTAACGCAGGATCTTGATATCTGCAAATTCTTCCACATTGTAGTCAAATTCCGATTCAACAGCGGCTACTTCAGCAGAAGTGTCTTTATTTTCATCCTTGCATGAAAACAGAAGAGTTGATGCCAATAGCAGCATCCATAATGAATTGAGTTTCATATTCGGTTTATTTATTTTACCGCAAATGTACTAATTAGCATCCTGTAAAATACCTATATTAGCCAAAGGAATCTTAAAACCCCCGTTTTTGATGAAAATTTTAAAATATTTATTCTTTCTGATTTTAATCGTAATTATTGCAGGTGCCATTTATATTGCCACCAAGGACGGAAAGTATCAAATTGAAGAAAGCATTATTATTGAAGCGCCGGTACCAGTTGTTTTTGAAGAGGTGAATAATTTTCAAAACTGGGAAAACTGGGGTCCTTGGGCAGATGACACAGATGATATGATCCTCACCTATTCTGATATCACTAGGGGAAAAGACGCTGCCTATTCCTGGAAAAGTGAGCAAGAGGGAGATGGAAAAATAAAAACAACAGCAATAACTCCAAATTCCGCTTTAGAACAGGATCTCACCTTTATTTCGAAATACGGAGAAACTCATAGTAAGATTAACTGGGAATTTGAAGAAGTGGAGGAAGGAACAAAAGTTACCTGGGGGATGCAGGGAGAGCAAAGTTTTATGGAAAAACTCGCATTTAACTTCATGGATACATCTTTTTCAGAATTAATGCGGCCAATGTTTCAGGAAGGTCTTGAAAACCTGAAAAGAGAGGTGAAAAACAAATTGGATGTTTACTCTATCAACGTAGATGGAATTACAACACATGGCGGTGGTTTTTATATGTATACTACCACAGCTTCAAAAATCGATCAGATTCCGGAGAAAATGCAGCAAATGTATATTCAGGTTCGCAATTATATGGAATCCAATAACATCAGTATTTTAGGCAAACCCTTTGTTCTTTACAATCAGTGGGATGAAGCAAATAATTCTGCGATCTATTCGGTAGGGATTTTTACACCCAGCCTGGTGATTACACCCAATGATAGCAGCGTTCTTAATGGGATGATGCCGGTTCAAAAGGTTGTAAAAACAACATTGATTGGAGATTATAAGTATTTAAGGGGAGCCTGGGATCGTGCAGGTAATTATATTGCAGAAAACAATTTACAAGCCTCGGAAACCGGACAGGCCTTTGAATTTTATAAAATAGGACCTGAGGACAATCCAAACCCTGCCAACTGGATAACCGAAATCTACATCCCTTTATCCGGGGAAATGGAACAGAATTAGATTATGAAAGTTTTATTGATGGTTTTTTTGGGAGGCGGACTGGGAAGTACTTTGAGATACCTGATTTCAAAATATTTGAATGAGGCCTCCTATTCCAGTTCTATTGCAATTCCACTTGGAACATTTACCGTGAACTTTGTGGGAAGTTTGCTGCTGGGCCTTATCCTTGGCCTTGCGCTTAAATATAATTCGCTTTCCGGCAATGCGTTACTTTTTCTGGCAACCGGTTTTTGCGGAGGCTTCACTACTTTTTCTGCTTTTGCCTTTGAAAATCAGGAATTGCTTAAATCTGGCGATTATCTTCATTTTGCCATTTATACTTTAGGAACGCTTATCCTGGGTTTTTCGGCTATTTTCGTCGGACTATATTTCTCCAAATTGGTTTAATTCTTTTAATCTCACTTCGTAAAATTAAATATTCCACTATTCTTTTTTCATCTTTTTCCGAAGGAACACATATGCTTTTTTTAAACTGAAAAAAAGCATTTTTTTTTTCGAAAAACCTCTTTAATTTCCTTTTCAAGCTTTTTTGCAGCCAATTTTATGAAACATTGGCTGCAAAATCCCTCATTTAAATTTTTTGACGTTAAAAAACAGGCCTGTTTTTTTACATTATAATAAATATACATCGTTTTCAAAAATTAACCCCCAAAAAATTAGGGGTTAATTTTCATATATTCATATAATTAACCACTTACCCCCTATTTTTATACCCCTGTAAGGATAATTAGTTATATTTACCAAAATCGAAAAACTGAATATTATGAAAAAAATTGAGGCTATTATCAGAAAGTCAAAATTTGAAGAAGTAAAAAAGG
>ERZ1284728.57-NODE-57-length-13767-cov-17.150525_pt1 | contig 13767 bp, 11 predicted proteins | sample MGYA00454601_ERZ1284728 | MGnify/ENA primary metagenome ERZ1284728 (study PRJEB36292, sample SAMEA5787382) | metagenome | biome: Arctic soil; feature: perennial spring outflow channel; material: sediment | place: Canada | collected 2017-07-08 | depth 0.05 m ...
TTATTATTGGTGTTATCGCAGTTGCGCTTATTGTAGTACTTATTGCAGGAAAAAAGGCTGGATGGTTTGGAGCATCCGGAAATATTAAGGAAGTTGAGATCACTATGATTGAACCTATCCAAATTGTTGAAACTGTTTCGGCTACCGGAAAGATTCAGCCGGAGCTTGAAGTTAAGCTTTCTTCAGAAGTTTCCGGAGAGATTATTGAGCTTCCCGTTGTAGAAGGACAGTTGGTTGAAAAAGGAGATTTATTAGTGCGTATCAATCCAGATATTTACCAGTCCAGCTTACAACGTTCCCGCGCCGGATTGCAAAATGTTCGTGCAAATTATGCACAGGCCGAAGCAAATTTAAAGGAAGCAAAGGCGAATTATGACCGAAATAAAACATTGTTCGAAAAAGGGGTGATTTCTAAGGCAGAATGGGATCGCGCTGTTGCAGCCTATGAAGTTGCCGAAGCTTCAAAAAATGCTGCATATTACAGTATGCAAAGTGCTTCTGCCACAGTAACCGAAGCTACAGATAATCTAGCACGAACCAGTATTTTCTCGCCTATGCGCGGAACTATTTCAAAACTGGCAGTAGAACTGGGAGAAAGAGTGGTAGGAACCCAGCAAATGGCAGGAACCGAGATTATGCGGGTGGCGAATTTAGCCAGTATGGAAGTCGAAGTGGATGTAAATGAAAATGATATTGTAAAAGTAGCTGTAAACGATTCTACCATTGTGGAAGTGGATGCCTATTTAAAAAGAGAGTTTAAAGGGATAGTTACTGAAATTTCCAATTCGGCTATAGAAGGATTGACTGCAGACCAGGTTACAAATTTCAAAGTGAAGGTAAAGATCCTTAAAAGTTCCTATGAAGATCTACTTGAAGGAAAGCCGGAGAATTATTCCCCGTTTCGACCAGGAATGACTGCAACGGTAGATATAATTACCAGGAGAAGGGATAATGTGATTGGGGTGCCTATTAGTGCTATTGTGATTAGGAATGACACTACTTCAAATCCGGGAAAAAAACCTGTAAACGCTGTAACCGATAAAAAATTTGAAACAGTTTTTGTTAAGGATGGAAATCAGGCTAAATTGCGGGTGGTTACCACGGGTATTCAGGATAATAGAAATATAGAAATAGTTTCCGGCTTAAAAGAAGGGGAAACCGTTATCACAGGTCCTTACAATACCGTAACCAAGAGTTTAAAAGATGGGGATGAAGTAAATATTGCTACAGAAAAAACACCCCCTGCTGAATAAAAATAAGAAGATTTGAACATACTTTGTATAGAAACCGCTTCCACGAATTGTTCTGTTGCACTTGCTAAGGATGGAAACTTACTTGCCTTAAAAGAGGATTACAGCAATGGATTCTCCCATGCAGAAAGACTTCATATCTTCATCCGCGATATTTTGGAAGAAAACAATATTGAACTCTCAAACCTTGACGCAATTGCCGTTAGTAAAGGTCCGGGTTCCTATACAGGACTGAGGATTGGGGTTTCTGCAGCCAAAGGATTATGCTTCTCCCTTGGGATTCCACTTATTTCCGTGTCTACTTTAACCGCTTTAGCTTATCAGGTTAAGGAAAAAGAATTGGTTGTAACAATGCTTGATGCCAGGAGAATGGAAGTGTATACTGCCGTTTTTGACAAGGATAGGGGCCAGATATTGGAAACCAGTGCAAAGATACTTGACGAAAACTCCTATCTTGAATATTTAGAAAAGGGCCCTGTGTATTTTATAGGGAGTGGGGTGACAAAATTCAAGGAGATATGCCGGCATCCGAACGCTAACTTTATTCAAGAAAAACTTCCTTCAGCAAATGAAATGGTTGAATTGGCCATATCTAAATACAAAGTAAGCGACTTTGAAGATGTCGCTTACTTTGAACCATACTATTTAAAGGATTTTATGGCCGGATAAATTTATTTACCCGTGATTTCATTCACTTCTTTTGCATCTTTAGAATGGTTGAAGAAATGCACATCCCTTTGTGGGAAAGGAATTCCAATTCCGGCGCTTTCCAGCCTGCTTTTTGCTTCTTCAATAGTAAACCAGTGGCATCCCCAGAAGTTTTCATTTAAAGCCCAGAATCTCAACGAAAGATTTACAGAGCTGTCCGCAAGCTCTGCTACAACAACCTGTGGTTCCGGATCTTGCATGATTCCTTCCTGTTCCTTCATTAGATTTATTAAAATGTCTTTAGCTTGTTTTACATTACTGTCATAAGATATTCCAATGGTAATAGCATCTTTACGTTTTCCTTCAACCGTATAATTTATAATTTCATTATTGGTTAAATCTCCATTTGGAACAATGGCGAGTTGGTTCCCAAAGGTATTGATATAGGTGTAAAAAAGAGATGTTTCTTTTACTGCTCCCGAAACATCTCCAACCTCAATCCAGTCACCTATTTTAAAAGGCTTTAATATTATAATTAGTACACCTCCGGCAAAGTTGGCTAAAGAACCCTGCAAGGCCAGACCAATTGCAAGTCCCGCGGCACCTACAACTGCGATAAGGGAGGTTGTTTGAACCCCGAGTTTTCCAATAACGACGATGAATAAAAGGATTTTTAAAGTCCAGTTTATCAAAGTAATAATGAAGTTTTCCAGTGTTATATCATAATCCTTTTTCTGAAAAATTTTACGGGTATAACGCAATATGATTTTAATGATCCAAAGACCAAGTACCAATATCAAAATAGCCGCGAGAAGGCTTGGTAAATAGTCTATAAGTTTTGAAAGATAATTATTGGCAAGTTCATTCCAATTGTCTATTTGATCCATATTCTTAATTTTTTTACAAAGGGAACATTTTTACTAAAAATAGAGGAATATATTATGTTTAAATTTTGTTAATTGTTTAATAGTTGATTTCGATTCTTCAACAGATTTAAGCAAGATTAGTTTTTGACGGGAAATTTGAAGTTATTACGGGGCTTTATCCGTTAATTTTCAAAGGATTTTTTTGTTATTGCCTAAAAAATTATAGAAAACATTTCCCTGGAATTTAAAAAACAAAAAGAAGCTGTCCAAAATCCTAATTTCGGTTAAGCTGTCCCAATAGCTGGGGATGTTTCAGGTTCTAATGTTATATCCTGAACCTATCGATTATGCGTTTAGGTTCAGGATGAGGGATTTAATGTCCTTTTGGACAGCCTACCAGATTTGTTTACTGATAAATTAAGTTAGTTCAAAGGAAATTTTCAGGGTTACTCTAAACTCTGTAATATTTTCACCGGTAACCAGCGCTTTTTGTTCTTTTACATATACAGATTTGATGTTTTTTATGGTTTTTGAGGCGGTTTTTACCGCATTTCTGGTAGCTTCCTCCCAACTGTTTTCTGACGTTGCGATTACTTCAATTACTTTGACTATTGACATAATTTATTTGGTTTTTAGTGAATATTAAAAAATTGTTTCCCTAAGATACGAAAAATTGATTCCAGGTGGCCTGCGCAAAATTTTTAAAAGTTTTTATTATTTCATAGCACGTGATCTTGCTCAATTATCGAAATTCTGGATGCTCCCTCCGTTGACAAAGGTGGGGCGCTTTGGTTGAGATATATAGTTTAAAAGGGCTGTTAATTTATCTTTCTTCTTAAAGTTTTAATAACTTTGAAAAGTAATTTCTTAAATTTTAAATACGAACTTTTGTAGGAAGTAAAGGGGCAATATGGAAAACGTTTATATCTTGATGTTGGTTGCCCTATTTACCCTGGCAATTATTGACCTGGTGGTTGGTGTAAGCAATGATGCGGTAAACTTTTTAAATTCCGCCATAGGCTCCAAAGCAGTACCACTTCGAACCATCCTTATTATTGCTAGCCTAGGTGTGGCAGTAGGTGCTGTTTTTTCCAGCGGCCTTATGGAAGTTGCCCGCGAAGGGATCTTTATCCCTGGAAAATTCCATTTTGAAGAGATCATGATCATATTTTTGGCGGTAATGATCGCCGATGTTATCCTGTTGGATTTTTTCAATTCATTGGGTCTTCCAACATCAACAACGGTTTCAATAGTTTTTGAATTACTTGGAGCAGCAGTTTTTGTTGCACTTTTAAAAATATATTATTCTACAGGGGATTACGAGACCTTATTTACATTTATCAACACTTCAAAAGCAACCCAAATAATTATTGGAATCCTGCTTTCTGTTGTTATTGCTTTTACGCTGGGTTCAGTTATTCAGTATTTTTCCAGGTTGATCTTTACTTTTCAGTACGAAAAAAAAATAAAATATGTGGGGGCCATATTTGGAGGACTTTCATTTACCGCCTTGCTATATTTTATTTTAATGAAGGGAATTGCAAGTATTTCCTTGGTTCCTCCCGGTTTTCTGGAATATGTGAAAAGTAATTCTCTGGGGATCGTGATTTTCGGTTTTTTGCTGTTTACCGCTATATCCCAATTGGCAATTATGGTTTTTAAGGTAAATATCCTAAAAACTATTATTGTAATTGGAACATTTGCCCTTGCCCTTGCATTTGCAGGAAACGATCTTGTCAATTTTATTGGTGTTCCTATCGCGGCGTGGCAGTCCTTTGAGATCTGGCAGGCTGCTTATCAGGCAACCGGAGTATTGCCATCGCAGTTATTGATGAGCGGACTTTCTGAGGAGGTGAGTACTCCTATCCTATTTCTAATTCTTGCAGGTTTGGTAATGGTTATAACACTTTGGTTTTCCAAAAAGGCCATGCGGGTTACCCAAACGGAAATCAAACTTGCTAGGCAGCAAGAGGGAGATGAACGTTTTGAGCCTAATTTTTTTTCAAGAGGGATCGTTCGGTATTTTATTGTTGTTGGTAATATTTTCCAGTCCATTATCCCGGATATTATATCTCAAAAAATGAACTCCAAATTTAAAAAGGAAGAGGTGTTTATCGCTGAGAAGGGGCTGGATGCACCCGCTTTTGATTTAGTGCGAGCTTCTGTAAATCTGGTTGTGGCAAGTGTATTGATATCCATGGCAACAAATTTGAAATTACCACTATCCACAACCTATGTCACTTTTATGGTAGCGATGGGGACATCTTTTGCAGACGGCGCATGGGACAGGGAAAGTGCAGTATTTAGGGTTGCGGGTGTTTTAAATGTAATAGGTGGTTGGTTTGTTACCGCATGTACTGCTTTTTTAGGAGCAGGAATTTTTGCAGTCATCATTTACTTTGGTGGAATTATAGCCATTGCTATTTTGGTGTTGCTGGCGGTCACCCTAATTATTCGAAGCACAATACTACACTCCAGGAAAGTGAAAGAAGAAAAGAAACAAAAACGTTTTAACCGGAGCGATATAATCACCATTAACGAGATTACTATTGAATCATCTCAAAATATTTCCAATGTCATAGGCAGAATTAATAAAATGTATACCAAAACGGTTGACAGCCTTGGATTACATGACTTAAATAAGCTGAAAAAGAATAGCAAGGGAATTGAAAAACTGGAACTGGAGATTGATGAGCTAAAAGGGAATATATTTTATTTCATCAAATCGCTGGATGATGAATCTGTGGAAGCAGGAAAATTCTACATTCTTATTTTAGATCATTTACAGGATATGGTTCAATCCATTGGTTTTATAACACGAAACAGTTATAAGCATGTTCACAATAATCACAAAAACCTTAAATTCAATCAAACCCGTGATCTAAAAGCAATAGATAACAAAATGCAGGTGCTGTTTGATGACATTCAACACATTTTTGACTCTCACAGCTTCAGCAATATAGATAAGGTAATCGCAGAGAAACAAGTATTGCTGGAAAATGTTTCAGAGCTGATTCAGCGGCAAATCGAACGAATTCGTACTACGGAAACCAGTCCAAAAAACTCTAAGTTGTATTTTGGTTTATTGCTTGAAACAAAAGATTTGATAAGCTCAACCATGAGTTTGCTTCAGCTTTTTCAGGAATTTCATAAAGAAGCGAAGCAATCTACCTATTGATCTTAATTTTGGAAATCCGGATGTTGTTAAAACCGCTGATTTCCGAAGAATGATTTTTTTCTGAAAATATTTATCCATTAACAGCTTCAACGTAATCCACTTTTCCCTTAAGCATATCACGCATCATGGTCTCGATGCCATTTTTTAAGGTTGCGGTAGAGGAAGGACATCCGCTGCAGGCTCCCTGTAAAATTACCTTTACTGTTTTGGTATCCGGATTATAAGAATCGAAGGTGATATTTCCTCCATCGCTGGCAACTGCCGGCTTTATATATTCATCTAGTATGTCTATTACCTGCAAGGATACTTCATCCAGATCTTTAGAATTAGATGCTTTGCTTTCGGAAGTTTTGGTTGCGGTTTCTACGGATTCCTTCAATAAAACTTCTTTGCCTTCCTGAAGATAATTTCTTATAAATTCTCTCAACTCAATGGTGATGTCGTTCCATTCAGCCATGTCATATTTGTTGACAGAGATATAATTCTCGTCCATGAAAACTTCTTTAACAAAAGGCAGGTGAAACAAGGCCTTGGCTAATGGTGCATTTGCCGTGGAATCTATATTTTTAAATTCGGCAGGAGCGATTACCAGTTTCTTATTGGCTACAAACTTCATTACCGAAGGGTTGGGAGTACTTTCTGCATACACAGTTACCGGAACTACCTTTTTGGACGGCTCACTTTCTACGTTAAGGATTGTGCCTCCCTCGTTGAGAAAATCCTTAAGCTGGTTCGCAACTTCTTCCTGTACATCTTCCCATTCTATGATATTGTACTTTTCAATAGCGATAAAATTCTGCGCTATAAAAACCGTTTTCACAAATGGCAAATGAAATAATTGTTGCGCCAACGGTGATTTTGATGCTTCCTCTATATTTCCGAATTCAAAGCTTTCGTGACGTGTCAAAAACTGGTTGGTCTCAAATTTTACAATTGCCGGATTTGTGGTAGGATGTATATGGATGGTATATGGATTCATACTATAAATTTTTCTGCAAAATTACTAAAACAAACTAGGCTTATCTATATATTTACAATTGATATTAAATTTATGTTTATAGGCTTTCCTTATTTTTGGCCTTCTCACTCTTTTTGAAAGGATATTTTTCTTCCAGGGACATTAAATAGTTTAAATGAAACCATTTTTCGCGATTTTTTTTACACTCTTCTTGATTTTTTCTTCGAAAACTATGGCACAGGAAGTAATTCCAACTTATTCTGATTATTTGACCGATAATCTTTATTTGCTGCATCCGTCTATGGCAGGAGCTTCAAATTTTAATAAGATCCGTTTAACAGCCAGACAACAATGGTTTGACGTTGATAATGCACCAGCATTACAAACCCTGAGTGTTCATGGGAGGATGGGAGAGAAGATTGGTTTAGGAGGGATTGTCTTTAACGACCAAAACGGGAATTATTCGAAACGAGGCGCTTACGCTACTTTTGCCTATCACTTGCTTTTTTCCAGAAGTGAACTCGATCTAAACCAATTGTCTTTTGGGATAAGCGGCGGACTAGTGCAGCATAGTCTCGATCAAAGTGGGTTTACAACCTTTGATCCTCTTATTGGAAGTAGAAATTCTGCAGATATTTATGGAAATATAGATGTAGGAATGTCCTACTATTATCTTGATTTTTTTGCCCATCTTACCGCAAAGAATATACTTTCAGTAAACAGGGAATTGTTCTATTCAGATGCCGTGCCCAGCAATCAGCGGAAATATCTTTTTTCTACCGGATATGTTTTTGGTAAGGGAAACAGCGACTGGAGTTATGAGCCTTCGGTGTTATTTCAAGTAAGAGAACAAACTTCAGAAAAAAATATAGATGCAAATTTGAAGGTTTATAAAAGTCTTGAGCTAGGCGGACTTTGGGGAGGATTATCTTACAGAAGAAGTTTTGAAGGCGCAGAATATACAACGGATGGAGTTGAGGTTCAAAATCAGCAATTACAATATCTCACCGGCTTTTTGGGGTTCGATTATAAGCAATTTCTAATTGCCTATACCTATTCTCATCAAATAAACTCACTGGTTTTAAGTAATGCCGGATTTCATCAAATTACACTGGGTTATAATTTTGGGGAAAACCGTGCACGGTATGATTGCAAATGTCCTGCGATTAATCAGAATTAATCAAAAATCCAGGTAAGAAACCTCTATGGATGGATTCATAGCTTTGTCTACAAGGTTCGATAGTACTTCCGGGTTGCTATTGCTGAATAATTGGTGTTTTGAAGCTTCATTGGAAGTATTAAAGAGATCGAATTTTTCTAAAATTCTTTTGGTTTGCCTTGCTACCGCTTCCCCGGAATCTATTATTGTTACGCTCTCAGGAAGGATCTTTTTCAGTTTTGGAGTCAAATATGGGTAATGGCTGCAACCCAGAACCAGGTAGTCTATTTCCCCAATAAGCATAGGATCTAAAAGATTGCGCAAAAGTGATTCCATTTCAGGCGTATCCTTTTTTCCTTCCTCGATTAATTGTACCAATCCTACGCCCACTACTTCAATGATTTTGATGTTAGATGCATATAATTCTGAAGTTTTAGCAAAGAGTTCGCTGGATAAAGTGCCTTTGGTGGCAAGTATTCCAATAGATTTTCCAATGGAATTGGTGGCAGCGGGCTTAAGAGCAGGTTCTATTCCTATAAATGGAATTGAATAATTGGTTCTCAGGAAATCTATGGCATTTGTGGTAGCAGTATTACATGCAACCACGATAAGTTTGGCTCCCATTTCAATTAATTTTTCAGTGTTTTTACTGCTTAGCGCAATGATTTCCTTTGCGGGCTTTTCACCATAAGGAGCATTCCTGCTGTCTGCAAGATAGATGGTATTCTCGTTGGGAAGAAGTTGGGTGACTTCTTTCCAGATGGAAGTTCCGCCTACCCCGGAATCAAAAAAACCTATAGGAGCTGTTTTGTTCATTTATACAAAAATAAAAACTGCGCCCGGATAGAGCGCAGTTTTATAAATTATATTTAGGAAATATTACAGTCCCAATTCTTTTTTCACATCAGCCATCAGGTCGTATCCATCAGCCATAATCACTCCTGAACCATTTGAAGAGTCCAATACGTAATCGAAACCTTTTGCTCTTGCAACTTTCTGAATCGCCACACGTGCTTTTTCATAAACTGGTTTTAGCAAATCCAGTTCTTTCTTTTGAAGATCCTGTTGTGCATTTTGACCGTGCTCCTGGATTCTTCTTTGAGTGCTTTGTAATTCCTGAGCTCTTTTTGAGTTTTCTTCTTCTGTTTTTGTAGGAGCTTCAGACTCATAACGCTGCATTGTTTTTTGAGCTTCCGTCATCATATCGCGAATCTCTGCATCATAGGTTTTTTGCAATTTTTCCAATTGAGCCATTGCATCTTTATAAGCCGGAAGTGTTTGTACCAGCTCCTGAGAAGCAACATGCGCAATTTTAGATTGTGCATTTGTAAAAGCAGTGGCTCCAAGGGTTAAAGCTACGGCTATAAGTAAAGTTTTGAATTGTTTCATTTTTAAAATATTAAGGGTTAAAGTGTTAATGGTTTTCATTATTAATTGTTATTCTTAGGTTAATTATCTTCTTCTATTCTTTTTTTGCGAAGGTTGTCTATAGAATCTTTTTTGCGTTGTCGCTCTTCAAGAACTTTTGCTCTTCTTTCTTCAAATTCTTTTTGTTTCACCGCCCGAATAGAATCCCGTTCCTTTTGACGTTGTTCTATGTAAGCTTCTCTTTCTGTTTTTGCATTTTCAATCGCTTCTTTCTTTTCAGAAATTGCAGCATCTTCTTCCACAGTTCGGTTTTCCTCTACCTCCATTTCAGCGATTTCACCTTTGGAACTCAATTGTTCCCTTCCTGCTGCACGGGTAATAATCCTTAAAACCTGATCACTAATATTATGTCTCTCTGCTGAAAAAACCAAACCAACATTGGAAGTTCTGTCAAAAATGAAATCATAATTTCTTTGAACTCCTATTTCCTGTAACGCATTGAAAACCTGATCCTGTATGGGTTGTATTAACTGCTTCTTTTGAAGTATCAAATCTCCATTTGGGCCAAATCTTTTTTGCTGATATTCGGCAATCTTTGATTCTTCAAAATTTATGGTAGCTTCGCGTTCTTCAATTAATTCTTTGGTGAGTAGTGCCCGCTCCTGTTCAAGCGCGATTTTCATTTCCTCCACCTTTTTCAAATCCTTCTCCAGTTCTGTTTTCCATTGTTGGATTCTTCCATCCAGCTGCACAGAAGCTTCTTTATAATCGGGAACATTAGCCAAAATGTATTCCATATCGATATAAGCGATCCTGTTAGGTTTTTGTGCCTGTATTTGCAAACCAAAACCAACTAAGAAAACAAGTGAAAAAAGAAATTGGCGTTTCATATTATGAATGTTAGAAATAATCGTGCCAAAACTAGAATTGCTGTCCAATTATAAAATGGGTTTCCCAACCGTTTGGTCCGGTTTGCCCTGGTACAGGATCAAAACCATATCCAAAGTCGATTCCAAGCAATCCAAATTGTGGCATAAATATACGCAGTCCTGCTCCTGCAGATCTGTTTAACTGGAAGGGATTGAAGTCCCTGAAATTATCATACGAGGCTCCGGCTTCAATAAAGGTTAGAGCATAAATGGATGCCATTGGTTTTAAGGTGATAGGGAATCTTAATTCCAGGGAATATTTATTGAAAATTGTCGCTCCATCCTGGTCGGTTGCAGCGCTTAAACCTGTTCTATCCAAAGGCACTACAGATTGATTTGGATACCCTCTTAAAGCTATGGTTTCCCTTCCGTCCAGGCTAAAAGCACCAAGGCCATCCCCTCCAAGGAAAAAACGTTCAAAAGGAGGGATTCCCCTGTCGTTGTTATAGGCTCCTAAAAATCCATATTCAACCCCCGATTTCAAGACAAGGTTTTTACTTGGGCTAAAACTGAATAAAGTGGTGTACCAGTCTGCCTTAAATTTAATTTTGTAAAATTCCAGCCAATTAAATTTTTCCTGGTCGATTTTTGATTGATCGCCAATTGGAGTCGCTCCTGGTCTTAACCTGGTTCCGTCCTGGTTTATTAAGTTGCCATCTCCATCTTCCAACTGAAACTCTCTTTGATCGGCTAAATTGGCATAATCTGTTCCATTCCATAGGGAATAGGGAGGGGTGAATTTTGCGGTTACACTAAAATCAGATCCGCCCGTAGGGAAAATTGGATTTACTCTTAAACTGTTTCTGCTAAGACCCACGGTATAGGTTAGATTGTTTGAAAACCCATCTCCGAAAGTGAACAATCCTGTATTGTAATTATTTAAATCGTAGCGCTGGAATCCAACTGACTGTGACAGGGTGAAGAAATCATCCGGCCATTGTAATCTTTTTGCCAAACCTACATTTACTCCCAGGATATCAAAACTTCTTGATTTGTCGGCAGTTCTTGACCTTGGATCAAATAAGAATTGTCTGGTATAAGAAAAAGAAGTCGATAAACTCACCGGTTTTTTTCCTCCAAGCCATGGTTCAACAAAAGACAGGCTGTAAGTCTGGTAAAAAATACTGGCCTGTGCTCTAAGAGATAGTGATTGACCGTCTCCCATAGGCAATGGTTTGTAAGCTTCTTTATCAAATATTCCGGCAATGGAAAAGTTGTTAAAGGATAATCCAAGAGTACCAATAAAACCACCGCCACCATAACCACCCTGTAGTTCTATCTGGCTGGCTCCGGCTTCAACTACACCATATTCAATGTCTAGAGTACCACTGTTGGGATCTACATTTTGGAAATTAGGGCTTATGGATTCGGCATCAAAAAATCCAAGTTGTCCAAGTTCCCTAATAGTTCTTATAACGTCCTGCTGATTGTATTTTTGACCTGGTTTTGTTCTAAGTTCCCTGAAAATCACATGATCTTTGGTTTTATCATTTCCTACCACCCGTATTTCATTAAAATACGCTTCTTTTCCTTCAATGATCCTTATTTCAAAATCTATGGTGTCATTATAAATACGTGTTTCAACTGGATTTATTTGTGAGAACAGGTATCCATTATTCTTATAAAGGTTACTTAAATCCTGGGAATCCGGACTGGAATCGTCTTCAATTTGTTTTTTAAGCAAAACTCCGTTGTAGACATCTCCTTTGTTTATACCTAAAGCTCTTGTTAACTGCTCATCTGTATAAACAGTGTTTCCTATGAAATCAATGTTTCCAATATAATGCTTGTTTCCTTCCTCAAGTTCAATGTTAAGAGCAATGGTTTCAGGGTCTTTTATAAGAAGAGTGTCGGAAATAATTCTGGCATCCCTGAATCCTTTTTCTTTGTATTTGTTGATTATTTTGGTTTTATCTTCCTCAAAGTCTTCTTTCACAAACTTGGAACGTTTCCAAACCCTCAGGAAATTCTTTTCCTTGGTGTTTTTCATGGCACCTTTTAATTTGGAATCGGTAAATTGCTCGTTGCCGGTAAAAGCGATCTCTTCAATTTTAACCTTTTCACCACGGTCTACATTTACAACCATGTTAACCCTTCCAACGCCAGCGGTATCAACAACAGGAGTAGTATTAATGGCTACTTTCGTGTTGAAGTAACCATCCTTTTTATATTTATTCTCGATATAATTTTTGGTGGTCGTGATAAGATTCTCGGTAACCTTAACTCCCGGGGTGAGGTTATTTTCTTTTATAAGATCCTCCTTAGCAGATTTTTTCTTTATTCCCTGCAGTCTGATTTCCGCGAGTTCAGGCACCTCTACGATTTCCAGTTCAAGATCTGCAACTTCCCCTTCAATATTGGTGATGTAGATATTGATATCGCTAAAAAGATCAAGATCCCATAATTTCTTTAGGACCTTGCTTATTCGATCACCGGGAATGAAAATTTCTTCGCCGGGTTTGAGGCCGGTGTAGGCAATCACGGTTTGTTCGTTATAACTTACTGTTCCGGTAACTTTTATATTTCCTATGGTATATTTTTTCCCTTCACCTAGAGGGAGATCCTGCGCCTGAAATGATAAAGTATACATAAAAAAACAGGCAAAAAGGGTGAACCATTTTATTGATATACCTGTACTAACTAATCTGCTCACTGGTTTTTCCAAATCTTCGTTCTCTGGTTTGATAATTATAAATGGCTTCATATAGATTTTCCCTTCGAAAATCCGGCCATAAGATATTTGTGAAATATAATTCGGCGTAGGCTATTTGCCACAGCAAAAAGTTGCTTATTCTTTGTTCTCCACTGGTTCTAATAAGCAAATCTACGTCTGGTAAATTTCGGGTGTAAAGATGCTGATTTATAATTGATTCATCAATAGCATCAGGGGATATTTCCTCATTTTTTACTTTTTTGCTAAGTTCCCTAACCACCTGTATCAATTCTTCCCTCGAACCGTAACTAAGCGCCAGTGTTAGTACCATTCGGGTATTGTCTCTGGTTTTTTCAATCACTTCCTTAAGCTCTTTTTGAGCTTTTTTTGGTAAATTCTCAAGGTTTCCAATAGCATTTAAGCGGATATCGTTCTTTGTAAGGGTTTTAATTTCCTTTTTTAAAGAAGAAACAAGTAGTCGCATCAGGGTGTCGACCTCCATTTTTGGCCGGTTCCAGTTTTCGGTAGAAAAAGCATAAAGTGTAAGGTGTTTGATGCCTAATTCGGCACTGCCTTCAACTACATCGCGAACCGCCTGGGTTCCTTCTTCGTGCCCCAAGGCCCGAAGAAGGCCTTTTTGTTTGGCCCAACGTCCATTCCCATCCATTATAATTGAAATGTGTTTAGGAAGCTTATTTAGATCGATCTTTTCTTTAAACATTCTAATTTAAATGACAATAACATGGTTTTTTTCCAAA
>ERZ1284728.58-NODE-58-length-13697-cov-5.718443_pt1 | contig 13697 bp, 7 predicted proteins | sample MGYA00454601_ERZ1284728 | MGnify/ENA primary metagenome ERZ1284728 (study PRJEB36292, sample SAMEA5787382) | metagenome | biome: Arctic soil; feature: perennial spring outflow channel; material: sediment | place: Canada | collected 2017-07-08 | depth 0.05 m ...
TTGTTACATCAGTTGGTTCAAAGTTTATACTCCAGGACCGAAGCCGATTTCAACCGGGGGAACTTCAGAATTAAAGGGGACACATTGGATATATTCCCGAGTTATGCAGATAATGCCTTCAGAATTCACTTTTTTGGAGATGAGATCGAAGAAATTGAAGCCTTTGATCCTTTGACCAATGAGATTATAGAAAAATACGAACAATTGACCATTTACCCTGCGAATATGTTTGTGACATCCCCAGATGTTCTGCAAGGTGCGATCAGGGAAATTCAGGATGATTTGGTAAAACAAGTCGATTATTTTAAAGAAATTGGCAAACATTTGGAAGCAAAAAGACTGGAAGAACGCACCAATTTCGATTTAGAAATGATCCGAGAACTCGGTTATTGCTCCGGAATTGAAAATTATTCCCGATACCTGGACGGAAGATCACCAGGAACAAGGCCGTTCTGCCTCTTGGATTATTTCCCCGATGATTTTTTAATGGTGGTAGACGAAAGCCACGTAACTATATCCCAGGTTCATGCAATGTATGGCGGTGACAGATCGAGAAAAGAAACATTAGTGGAATACGGTTTCCGGCTTCCTGCTGCTATGGATAACCGTCCGTTGAAATTTGAGGAATTTGAATCCTTACAAAATCAGGTGATTTATGCGAGTGCCACCCCGGCCGATTATGAATTACAAAAATCTGAAGGAATTATTGTGGAACAATTGATCCGTCCTACCGGGTTATTGGATCCTATTCTCGAAGTTCGTCCCAGTTTGAACCAAATTGACGATTTAATTGAGGAGATTCAGCTACGGGCAGAAAAAGATCAGCGCGTTTTGGTGACTACTCTAACCAAGAGAATGGCAGAGGAACTCACAAAATATCTTACCCGTATTAATGTGAGGTGCCGTTATATTCATTCTGATGTGGATACCTTGGAGCGGGTCGAAATTATGAATGATCTCAGAAGAGGTCTTTTTGATGTTCTCATTGGAGTAAACCTTTTGAGGGAGGGTCTGGATCTGCCTGAAGTATCGCTGGTAGCCATCCTGGATGCCGATAAGGAAGGATTTCTGCGCAGCCACCGATCGCTTACCCAAACCATAGGGCGTGCCGCCAGACATCTGGAAGGAAGAGCAATTCTATATGCCGATAAAATCACCAACTCTATGCAATTGACAATTGATGAGACCAATTACCGGCGGGAAAAGCAAATTAGCTACAATACAAAACATAATATTACCCCTGCTGCTATTAATAAATCTCTTGAAAGTGCACTTGTGAGAAAGAAACTCGATCCTTATGAGATCGAATCTGCCCCCACACTAAAAGCTGCAGAAAAAGAAACAGCTTATTTCAATAAAGCCCAACTTGAAAAACGAATAAGGGAAAAACGAAAAGAAATGGAAGCCGCTGCCAAAGATCTGGATTTTATGACAGCCGCCAGGTTGCGTGATGAAATAAAAATGCTACAGGATAAAACTAAAGCACTTGTAAACTAGATTTTAGAAAATTATTTTTTAAAAAAATGTTAAATGTTTTCCTAAATACCTAATAATCAAATAAATAAATCCCTATATTTAAATCACCTATATCTATTATTTCCTAAATGCTGTGACAATAAATAAACCTGTCGCAAATGAGACATTATGTTTTTACAGTAGTATTCCTACTTAGTTTTTTCGCTTATTCACAAGTGGGAATTAACACTTCAAGCCCGCACGCTCAGTTGGATATCGTGTCCAGCTCTCTTACAAATCCTTCGGTGATCGATGGGATTTTAATTCCGCGTATAGAAAAATTCCCTTCAGTGAACCCTGGTTTAAATCAGCATGCAATGTTAGTTTATTTAACAAAAGCAACCGGTCAAAACCCAACAGGATTCTACTTTTGGAATGCTTCCGAAGGTAAATGGGAAACAATTAGCGGTAATAGTTTCGGAAATTTTTATAAACCCGGAACCATCATCAATCCCAATAATATTTCTGATAATATATACCGAAGCGGCAATATTGGGATTGGAACAGAAGTTATTACCGCTAAACTTCAAATTGCATTAAATTCTCAGACAGATATTGCAATTAAAAAAGGTCTGGAAGTGGATAATAACAATCCTGCAACCGATAATTTTGTTACCTATGGAATTGTAAGTGATAATAGAAGTGCCTCAAATGCCGTCAAATACGGCATAAAAAATAATGTTGGTGGATTGGGTATTGGAATCCATTATGGGATTTTCAATGAAACCTATCAAAACACTGGCACTAATGATATTTTTGGAATTTATAATCGTGTAGGAAATACTTTCGGAGCAAAAAGTGATAATTACGGAATTTATTCTATAATTGGGAGTCCTACAAGCCTGGGAACTATTTATGGAATGTATATTAAAGCGGAAGGTAATAGCAGTGCAAATGTTTTCGCGGGATATTTTGCAGGGAGGCTTGGAATTGGCCGTACGAAGGAGGAAGAATATATTTTACCTGCAACACGTGGTAGCAAAGGCCAAGTTTTAATTTTGGATAATGCAGGAAATGCTAATTGGACACATCCAAATTCTCAAAATTATACTACCACAGGAGGTGCTGTGGGCGAATTTGTTATTGCTGATGATGTTTATAGTCTTCGTATCAATAATGGAATTTCCAACCTTGTAATTCCTCCAGCAAATATTCATACTGGTAGAATACTTATTCTCATTGCTTGGAAAGGTACAGGAAATAAAACTTTTAGTTTTTCCAATACTGATGACATTTATGATATGGTAAACGACAGTTCCATACTTAATATAACTGGCAGTCAAATTATGACAATTCAAAGCACTGGAAACCGTTGGATACTTTTAGACATAAAGAAGGCCCCATAAAAATGACGCCTTCTATCCTCACTTAATAAATTTATTTTTACGAAATCTTGATCATACGTTTAAGCTTAACCTTGGCTGTTTCCTGTTTTGTCAGAATAATCTCAAGGATTCCCTCATTGAAGATTGCTGAAATCTATTCCCTATCTACAGATTCATGTAAACAAATGTTTCTTCAGAAGAAATTTGCTATTTCCAAAACAGACCTTTGTTTTAAAATTTTGTTATTTAAATGCTTTTTGTCTAGAGATACTTCATAATTGCTTAATTTTAAATCATATTAAAATAAATATGAAGCACTTATTCTTTCGATTCCTGGGATTTATTAAGGATCTGCAAAATAAAATAGCCTTCTATCCCGCGGTTTTTGGGCTTTTTGGAATCCTCTTCGCCTTTATTATGATGTATCTAGAAGAAAAGGGGATTTCAAAATATTTATTGGAACATGCACCTTTCCTTGTCGTGCAAAACGGAAATACCGCCCTTGTCATTTTAAGCGCCTTTATATCCGGATTAATTTCCATGATCGTATTTAGTTTCTCTATGGTTATGCTCCTGCTAAGCCAGGCTTCCAGCAATTATTCCCCAAGGCTGCTCCCCGGTTTGATCTCAGATAAAAATCATCAGATAATTCTGGGGATCTATCTGGCAACAATTCTATATTGCATTCTTATATTATTTTCCATTCAGCCAACCGGGGATAAATATCAGATTCCAGGTTTTGCGGTGTTACTTGGAATCCTGGGTACCATTATCAGTATTTCGGCCTTTATTTATTTTATCCATACTATCTCCCAAAGTATTCAAATCAACAATATTCTGGACCGTATATATAAATCGGCTAGAAGGTTGCTGGAAAATATAATCCAAAAGGAATCTGAGAACAATCCTGATTTCCCTTCATCTAAAGATTGGTATGAATATCACACCGAAAAAAGTGGTTATTTGCAAGATATTTCGGCTTCCGTGCTAATTGACATTTGTGTTAGGGAAGACATTAAATTACAAATCCTGCCTGTAAAAGGACAATTTATTTTAATTGGAATCCCGCTTTTTAAGTCGAATAAAAAACTTGAGGAAACCACTGTAAAGAAGGTTTTATCTAGTTTCGATTTTGCCCGTGGAGAACTGGTGGAAGACAATTATGTCCTGGCCTTTAAACAGATCACAGAAATAATTATAAAGGCTATGTCACCGGGAATAAATGATCCCGGCACCGCGATAAATGGAATAGATTATCTCACCGAACTTTTATCTTTGAGATTAAAGCAGAAAGACGTACATATTATTGGCAATAATGACAAGGCTTATATTATGATATCCACGGTGAAATTTGAAGATTTATTGTACAATGTCATGGCTTCCATCCGAACTTATTGTAAGCATGACATTATTCTGATCCAGAAATTATTGCTGATGTTTAAATACCTAAAAACTCAAAATGTAAAAGAACAGGGCTATTTAGACTGCATAGACACAGAGGTAAAAACCCTTTTAGACGATGTAAAACAAATGGTTACCAACCAAAGAGATATTGACACCGCTTTAAAAATGGCTAAAAAATTAGGCTTAGATATTAAATAGGCCTGATTTTTACTATATTTCAACCTCAAATTAAAATATTAAAATTGAAATCTATTCCCCTCATTTTAATCCTTTTAAGCATTTGTTTTTCCGGGAATGCTCAAAGTACCGCCTCCAGAAATGTATCAACTTTTATTACTGGATCACCTCAACTAAATTCCAAGAAAAAAATCTGGGTGTATTTGCCCTCAAATTATATTAATTCCCAACGATCTTATCCTGTGCTTTATTTGCAGGATGCCCAAAATTTATTCGACAGATCCACCTCCTTTTCCGGGGAATGGCGAATAGATGAAACCTTAGACAGCCTTGATCTGGAATTGATCGTGATTGGAATTGAACATGGTAATGAAATGAGAATTGATGAATTAACACCATTCCCACATCCTGAGCATAATGGCGGCAATGCTGAAAATTATTTGAAGTTCATCTCAGAAACATTAAAACCGGATATAGATAAAAGATTCAGGACAAAAACTGATGTTTCCAACACCTTCATTGGCGGAAGTTCTCTGGGTGGATTATTTTCCTATTTTGCTCTTTTAAAAGAGCCTGAGATTTTTAGCAAAGCTTTGATATTCTCGCCAAGTTTTTGGTTTTCGGATAAAATTGTGAATTTTACAGATGAAATTCCGGGAGAAAAATTGGATCAGATAAAATTATATTTTCGTGCCGGAAAAAAAGAAAGCGAGACCATGGTCCCGCTTATGTGTGATATAAAACAACAACTGTTGCGCAAAGGTTTAAAATCAAATCAGATCAATTTTGAAACACTTCCAAACGGGCAACATAATGAAGCCTTTTGGGCAAGTTTGTTTCCTCAGGCAGCACTCTGGCTTCTTGGAGAATAGTTTACAAAATTGAGGCTTTTTTGGAATCGACCCATTCCTGTACCATTTCTTCTAAAATATTTAAGGGAACTGCCCCATTTAACAAAACCACGTCATGAAATTCGCGAAGATCAAAATCTTTCTCCAACTGGATTTTCGCATCCTCCCGTAATTCTATGATTTTGTTCATTCCTATTTTATAAGCAGTCGCCTGACCAGGCATTACGATATGGCGCTCTACCATTTTTACACAATCGCTCTCGGCATTGGGGGTATTTGCTTTGTAATATTCAATTCCCTCTTCCCTGGTCCATTTTTTTGAATGTATTCCGGTATCTACCACCAATCTGCAGGATCTCCAGAGTTCTGCCGCTAAACGGCCAAAATCGGAATATGGATCACTGTAAAACCCAATCTCCTTTGGAAGCAACTCACTGTAAAGTCCCCAACCTTCAACATAAGCTGTATAATTACTGAATTTTCTAAACATAGGGATACTGTCCAATTCCTGCGCGATCGCAATTTGCATATGATGTCCGGGAATACCTTCGTGATAAGCAAGGGCTTCCATTTGATATGTTGGCATGGCGCTCATATCAAAGAGGTTTGCATAATAGGTTCCGGGTCTGGAACCATCAATTGCGGGCTGTTGGTAAAACGCCTTTCCTGCACTTTTTTCCCTGAAAGCTTCCACCGCTTTTACCACAATCTCAGCTTTAGGTTTGGTCAGGAACAAATCGTCCAACCTGCCTTTCATGGTATTGATAATTTTGGTTGCTCCAGCCAAATATTTCTCTTTTCCTTCAGCGGTATTTTCATAATAAAACTGCTTATCGGTGCGCATAAATTCGAAAAAATCCTGAAGTGAACCTTTGAATCCTACCTTCTTCATGATCGCCTCCATCTCCCCATGAATCCTTGCAACTTCAATCAGCCCTATTTCATGGATCGCATTGGCTGATAAATCCGTAGTGGTGATTCTTTTTAGTCGATTTTTGTAAAATTCTTCTCCCTTTGCAAATTTCCAAACCCCGTCTTCTATCGTTGCCCGTTGCTGCTGATCTTCCAATGTGGCAATCAGGTTTTCATAAGCCGGCTTTACAGATACTATCAAAGCTTTTTCAGCTTCTGCAATCAGATTTAATTCCTCCTTCTCAGGTAAATTCAGCTTTTCAACTTTATTTTTAAAATCATTTAAGAACGTACTGGTTTCCTTTGAACTGGCAAAAGGTTTTCCCTTGATCACATTTCTTGAATCCTCCAGCACCTTTTCAAAAACGAATTTGGGAGGAATAATCCCATTTTGTTCCCTTATTTTTAAACCTTCAACAATATCTTCAAAAACTTTAGGCAATCCGTTTAATCTGGAAATATAGGCTTCCGCATCTGAAACAGAATCTATCCTGTGCATATTGATAAGAAATGCCGGCAGCTCGGCCTGATAGCCGTGCATTTGATTAATTGGATAACTATAAAACCTAAAATCATAATCGGCAATTTCATTTTTCTGCTCCTGCTTGAATAATCTATAACTCAATCTGGTACTTTCATCCAGAATTTCCTCCTCCACATTTTCTTTAAGGTACTGAAGGCGTTCTTTTGCCTTTTCAAGATCTTTGGTATATTTAAGAGTGGAAAAATCATCCCATTTCCCATAATCGGTTTTTCTTCCCAACCGAGTTTGCATCATTGGTGATTCAGCGACGTCTTTTTCAAATTCGGCATCAAAATATTTATTTAATTCTCCAGAAGCTACTTCGATCTCGGTTTCAGAATAATCCCTCCCGGTTTTTTCATCCTGACAAGAAACCATTCCGGCTATTGCCAGGATGGTTATTGATAATTTCAATTTGTTCTTCATAAAAATTTACTTTTTGATAGCTGAAAAGTTAATAAATGAATCACCAAAAACGGTGTGCGTTTGCTTTGTAAAATCTTCTTCTTTGGCTTTAAAGATATTGGGCACATAGGTTTGCGGATTCAAATCGATGAGCGGAAACCAAGTACTTTGAATCTGGATTTGAAGTTTATGCCCCTTCCTGAAAGTATGGTTAATATCCTGAAGTTGGAAATTAACATCGGTTTTTTTGTTTGGTTCGAAAGGCTCTGGTTTTTCAAAACTATTTCTGAACCGACCGCGAATTATCTCACTTCTCACCATCATATGATAATTACCCATTTTTAAATGATCCTGGGTTTCTTCATAATCTTCGGCATCCGGTGGATAAACGTCTATTACTTTTACTACCCAATCTGCTGAGGTTCCGGTTGTCGCCACTTTTAAATGAGCCTCTATTGCACCAACCAAACTCATATTTTCTTCCAAAACGGAGGTTTCAAACATAAGTACATCCGGTCTGCGAGCAGCAAATCGCTGATCATCTGTCATATATTTCCGAGGCGTAAAAACCATCTTGATATCTTCAGAATAAGGAACCGGCTTCTTAGGATCGCTCACAAATGAAACTTCTGAATTGGAAGCATTATCACTTAATTTCTGATTTTCTCCCAGATAATATCTTTTGCTTTTAGCATTTTTTGGAGGCCAGGTCCCATAAGAATTCCATTCGTGATTTCCTGTATCATAAACATAAGCTTCCGGCAAACCAGAATCCTTTGTTCCGCTTTCTTTCAAAAAGTGATTGAAGAATTTAGTTTCGATATTTTTCTGATAATCTTCTGAAATATTATCTCCAAAATAAACATTTCCAACGGCCTGACGCCCCTTTTTCCGTGCCCAATCCCCGTGACTCCAAGGACCAAATACCATAGTGTTGTAATTATTACTGCTCTTTTCAATATACTTATAAGTTTCAAATGGGCCATATAGATCCTCTGCATCAAATAAGCCACCAACAACCATTACTGCCGGCTTTATATCTTCTAAATGCTGAATAATCCCGCGGGATTTCCAGAATTCATCGTAATTGGGATGCTCTTTTAATTGTTGCCAGAAGATATTATCATCTTTGTAATATTTGTCTAAATTGCTCAACGGGCCATTATCCAGGAAGAATTGATACTGGTCCTGTGATCCCAAATCCGGGAATTGATACCAGGATTCAGTAACAGGCTTTTCTTTCTCATACCCGAACAATGCTGTAATCTTCCAATAACTCAGTAAATAAGCTCCGTTGTGATGAAAATCGTCAAAAAAGAAATCCCCAATTCCGGCCTGTGGCGAAACGGCTTTTAATGCCGGGTGGGCATCAAGAAGCGAATAAACGGCATAAAAACCGGGATATGAAATTCCCCAAGTACCTACACGCTTGTTGTTATTCTGAACATTATTTACTAACCATTCAATAGTATCATAGGTATCGCTGGCTTCATCGATTTGATTTCCCTCCTTGTTAGGGATGTATGCCCGCATATTGTCATAAGTGCCTTCACTCATCCAACGCCCGCGAACATCCTGATAAACGATTATATTTCCTTCCTTCATCAGGTATTCATTAGGTCCAATCTTGGATCGAAATTGATCTTCGCCATAGGGATTGGAACTATATGGTGTACGTTGAAGGATAATGGGGTATTTTTTGGATGTATTTTTTGGTGAATAAATTGTAGTGTGTAGTTTTACTCCATCGCGCATGCTGATGTAAACTTCCTGTTTGTCATAATTTTCTGAAACCTTATAATCGTCATTTTCTCGGGAAAACAGGGGAAACGATAACCAGATGCTAATCAGGAAAATTATGGGGAACCGTAATAATTTCATACTTCAGGTGATTTTTTTGAAGCTAAAGATAGATTTTAACAACTTAAAATTAAAGAAAAATTATTTTAGTTATCTATTCCGAAATTTTTTCAAACCTTCATTTAACCAATTCAAATATTCAATGGCATCGGGGGTGTAACCTACCGGTGGATTTAACAAATTCACATCCGGATCTAATAATACATAGAATGGTTGGGAATTATTTCTGAAATTTACAGTTTGAAAAGTTGCCCATTTATCGCCAATGGTTCTTATCTTTTTAATTCCACCATTAGGGCGTACATAATTAAATTGTTCCTGCTCTTTCAATTCCAACCTGTCATCTACATAAAGAGAAATCAAAATATATTCATTTTTCAGAACTTCGAAAACTTCAGGGTTGCTCCAAACCTGTTCTTCCATTTTGCGACAGTTCACACAGGCCCATCCTGTAAAATCGAGAATTATCGGTTTATTTTTAGCTTTTGCCGCTGCAAGTCCTTTCTCCCAATCTTTATAAGCATTAAGACCCAAAGGTCCTTCGGTTTCTTTTTCGTACACACTATAAAATAATGGAGGAGGAAAACCGCTAAGCAATTGTAAGTTAGCAAAACTGGAATTGGTAAGCCCTGGAAACAAATATAGCACAAATAGGAAAGTTAACGTCCCTAATCCGAATCGGGTCTTGCTTATTTTCTTTTTAGGTCCGTCGTGAGGGAATCGGATCAATCCGAATAAATACAGTGCCAGGCCAAGTGCGATCACAATCCAGATTCCTATAAAAATTTCACGTTTTAAAATTCCCCAATGTTGAACAAGATCGGCATTGGATAAAAATTTGAAGGCTAAACCTAATTCAACAAAGCCTAATACAACTTTTACTGTATTAAGCCAGCCCCCACTTTTGGGAAGTGAATTCAGCCAATTTGGGAATAAGGCAAATAAGGCACATGGCAATGCAAGTGCAAGTCCAAATCCGCCCATTCCAAAGGACAATTGCGTTGCACCCCCGTCACTGCTTAAAGATCCTCCCAACAAGGAGCCCAAAATTGGACCGGTACAGGAGAAGGAAACAATAGCCAAGGTTAAAGCCATAAAAAAGATACCCACAACCCCACCAATACTTGAAGCTTTATCGTCCATTCTATTGCTCCAAGAGCTAGGTAAGGTGATCTCATAATATCCAAAGAACGAAAAAGCAAAAATGATGAAAATGATAAAGAAAATGACATTAAGAGTCACGTTGGTGGAAATATTATTTAATATTTCCGGAGAAAGGCTGTCCAATAAATGAAAGGGCAAACTAAGCAACAAATAGATTAAAAATATAAACACTCCATATAAAACAGCATTGACCAGTCCTTTTCTAGGAGTTTTTGCCCCCTTGGTAAAAAAGGAAACGGTAAGCGGGATCATAGGAAAAACACAGGGAGTAAGCAAAGCAATCAACCCTCCAACAAAACCTAAAAGAAAAATAGTCCAGAAATTGTTTCCTTCTTCTTCTTTAGGCTCATAATTTTCCCAACCCTGAATAGAAATATTCAAAGCTTCGGTTTTTTCAATATCAAGCGGCGTTACATCGGCATTTGCATAAGCTTTTGTAACCTTATTACTTTTTGCAGAAATCTGGAATGGAACGATATCGGGAGGCAAACATTGCTCATCATCACATACCATATATTCTACCTCAACTTCAATTATGGCATCCAGGTCCAAAATTTTCAAGGATTGAACAAAGACTGCTTCATTTTTAAAGTATTTGATATCCATCCCAAAAACATCATCATAAACCGCGGGGATTTCAGGTTCTAAAGTTTTACCTATTAACTCATAACTTTCTTGTGCGAGACTATAAATAAAAGTGGTGGGGATAGGACCATCCTGGCCAACCTCCTGAGAATAAAGATGCCAGCCTTTTTTAAGTTTAGCTGTGAAGACTAGATTATAAATACTATCGTTTTGCTTATCCAAACGCGCATCCCAGGTAATTGGATCTTCGATCTTAATTTCTTTATCTGAAGGGCTGAATACCTGGGCCTGGGTAGTGAAGAATCCGGTTAAAAAAAAGACCAAGATCAATAAATATTTCATAGGGAATAGGTGATTTTTATAATTTTTTGTGTAGGATCTGTAATTGCAAAACGGGCATCTGCCCGATGGTTTACTACCCAAACGATTTTTTCTTCAGAACAAAGCAACCAAGTATTTTCTTTCTCCGGCAAAGATAATTTTTTATTCATGAAGAAGTCGCTTAACTTTTTCTTTCCTTTCATCCCAAAGGGATAAAAAATATCCCCTTCCTGCCATTTCCTCAAGGTCAAAGGGTATTTCAAACTTTTCCTGGCCACATAAATACAATTAGCTGGAGTATCAGTGATCTTTTCGACTTCATTAAAGGTAAAAGTTCCAATTGGCAGCATTTCAATTTCTTCACCTTCAGAAATGCTGTAAACTTCATTTTCCGTATTTTCTGGTTTCTCCGTAAGAATTAAAAATTCCCGATCTTTTATCAACCTGTGGGTTTCAGAAAAAACCATTTTTCCCGGTTGTGCTTCCAAAAGATGATTCACATCATCCCATTCCGTAAATCCGAAGGATTTCAATAATTCATATAAAACTGCTTTGGGATGGGGTATTTGTTTTAAAACTTCAATTTTAAACTGGTAGCCATAATTTGTTTTTGAAACAATTTCAGGATATAGCAATCCTATAAAATCTTCAACTAAATCAGAACTCTCATTCAGATGAACCTGGGTTTTAGAAAACCCTTTCAGGAACTGCGGATTTATCTCCTCCATTACCGGAATAATTTGATGCCTGATCTTATTCCTTAGATATTTTGAAGAAACGTTGCTACTGTCTTCCCTCCATGTGATGCTATTCTGCAAGGCGTAAGCTCCTATTTCTTTTCTTGAAAACTTTAATAGCGGTCGGATAATTTTATTGTTTTCAGATTTTATCCCGGTTAAACCTTCCAGACCTGTGCCGCGGATCAAATTGATCAGGAAAGTTTCCAGATCGTCATTAGCATGGTGTGCTGTCAAAATATAATCGTGATTTAAAGCAGAACTTAAATCATCAAACCAATTGTATCGCAAATCCCTGGCGGCCATCTGAATGGAAATTCCGGCATCTGCAGCATAGGATTTGGTATCAAAACTTTCGGTAAAAACCTCCACGTCCAAAGCATCGGCCAAATCGACCACAAAATTTTCATCGGCATCGCTTTCGTCCCCGCGCAGATTAAAATTACAATGAGCCATGGAAAACTCCAATTTGGAATTTTTGCAAAGATGTGCCAAAACCACGCTGTCTATTCCGCCACTTATGGCGAGCAACAATTTAGTGTTGGACAAATAAGGAAATTCTGATTTTATGAGGTTTTTAAAGGCTTTTTCCATAGAATTCAAATATACGAAAGACAGAGGTAAAACCTAAATTCAAAATTCTGAACTTAGGTTTTACTAATTCAACGAATCCCGCATTGCTTTGGCTTTAAGCAAACACTCCTCATATTCCAATTCTGGAATAGATTTGGATGTGATTGCCCCACCTACCGAAAAAGAAACATATTTGTTTCTTGAACTATACAGGATGCTGCGGATCACCACATTGAAATCAAAATCGCCATCAGGAGTAAAGTATCCAACAGCTCCGCTATATAATCCGCGTTTTGTTTCTTCAAGTTCTTCGATGATCTTCATCGCTGATATTTTTGGTGCTCCAGTCATACTTCCCATTGGGAAAGTGGCCCGTAAAATCTCAACCGGTGGAATTTCGGGCTCAAGTTCCGCAGAAATGGTGGAAATCATCTGATGTACCTGTTTAAAGGAATACACCTTACAGAGTTCTTCTACTTTTACGCTTCCCCTCTTTGCTATCTTGGAAAGATCATTGCGCACAAGATCTACGATCATCACATTTTCTGATACTTCTTTGGAATCTTTTGACAATGCTTCAGCAATTTTAGCGTCCTCCACTTTATCAATTTCCCGTCTGGCTGTACCTTTTATAGGCTGTGAAATTATTTTTAATCCTTCCTTTTTCAAATAACGTTCAGGTGATGCCGAAAGCAGGTAATTATTCTCCAGTTTTAAAAAAGCCGCAAAAGGAGAGGAGGAAATTTCATTTAATTTTTCAAAAACCCCTATAGGATCAATTTCCAGATTTTCAGCATAAAACTCCTGACAAAAATTTGCTTCGTAGATATCGCCACGATGAATATAACCGAGTAATTTGTTTACTTTCTGAAGATAAGACTCTCTGGAGATCCGGGCATTAATTACCCCTGCTTCTGGTCTCTTTTTTATTTTCTCTTTTCTATTATCTTTTATCTCACATCTAACATCTCCAATCTCATATCTATAAATTTCATCAAAATCATGATCCATTTCGTCGTCCACCATTCTTAAATAGTGAAGCTCCAATTTGTCGCCTTTTATCAGAAATATTTTTGCGGGTTGAAAAAAATAAAGATCTGGAAACCGGAGTCCGTCAAAATTATTGGAAGTTATATTTTCAATGTCATTTTTGAGATCATAAGAAAGATACCCAAAGATCCAATCCCTGGTACTTTCCTGATATTCCCGAAGTCGATCAAAAGCACCATGTGCATCAGTTTTTATTGCAGTAAAAGCCTGAGCAGCCAAAATTTGATCAAAATTTGAATTTTTTTGGGGATAATTATTACTGTCCATCCAAACAACCTCGTCAAATTGATCGCTC
>ERZ1284728.60-NODE-60-length-13460-cov-24.096084_pt1 | contig 13460 bp, 10 predicted proteins | sample MGYA00454601_ERZ1284728 | MGnify/ENA primary metagenome ERZ1284728 (study PRJEB36292, sample SAMEA5787382) | metagenome | biome: Arctic soil; feature: perennial spring outflow channel; material: sediment | place: Canada | collected 2017-07-08 | depth 0.05 m ...
TCCTTTTTTCAAAGGTGTATTGGTATGCGAGGTTCAAAAAATAACTGTTTCTGTTTTCCGGGGAAATGTTGTTGTAATAATATTCAGATTCGATACTGAAATACTGATTATCGGCCGGAAAAAATGAAAGATCCAGTAAATGCTGCTGACTTCTTATCTTATCGAAATCCCTTCCTTCCAGTTCCATTTGAAGGAATGAAAAATTGCCGTCGTAGGAAGTGCTCAGCCAGTCTGTTACTTCAGATTCCAGCCCGAGGCTCAAATTAAGATTTTGGTTATTCACTTCGGCTAAATTATTATTCAGCAATTGTTCCCGCTGCATTATAGAATACGTTGAGCCAAGACTTAAGGTGGTATTGATCTTGTTGAAATATTTACTGCCCTCGATGTTAAGATTATGAGAACTGGAAGTGTTTTCCATTTCAATCGCTTCAAGAAGAATAGCTCCGCCTTCCCTTACGAAATTGCTGTACAAAAGATTATTCTCGGTAACGGCATAGGTGTAGGAGGTACTGGCAAATACTGAATTCAAGGGATTCCGGTAAGAGAGCCGCCCGTTGTAAGACTGGCTGAAGCTCTCCGGCAACGGCGAATTGTAACGCTGGATATTCCTGTAGTTGCTCAAAATAAAACCCTGATACATACTCCTGAAATCCCTGAAGTCATTGCTAAGGTTCGCCGAAATACTGCTTTCCCAATAAGCAGATATCTTTTTTTTGACGAATAAATTAGGCTCAAAAGTAAGCCGGTTCAATTTCCGGGCATTTCCCAAAAACGCATCTTCAATATCAAAGTTTCTGTAATTTAATGGAGTGAGTAATCTAACATTCCAGGTATTCTTCTCATAACTAAATCTGTTGGTGAAATAAAAGCGTGAAGAAAGGAAGTTGAGGTTGTTCCTGAAGTCGCCGTTTGGGAATTCGGTTTCCCCTTCATCGGTGACTCCAAGGCTGCTGCCCAATTGCTGTTTCCGAAAAGAAAAACCTATCTCGGGGGTAATTGTGAAATCTTTAATTCCCTTTGTAAATCCTGCAGAATTATCTGTGAAGAAAGTAGAAGAGGTAATGATTTGTTGAGTTTCAGCATAGGGGTCGCCCTGGTTGAGCAGTTGTGTAAATTGCCCTGGGCTTACACTCAGGCTTTGGTTAGCTTCTGTATAACCCGTATTGGATCTAAAGGTGACCAATTGCTTTCCAACAGGCTTAAGCATTCTAAGCTGATTCCTGATCACAGAGAAAGGGTTGGAAAGTCTTTGCTGAATGGCTGCATCTTGTGTTAAAATATTTCCCCTTCGCGAATCCCAGTAACCGTTGACCTCCAGCTCATTTTTAAGGTAATTTTCGTTTGTATTACGCTCCAGGATAAATTTGGACTGCAGCGTATTTGTGAATAGATTGTTATGCGAGTTCTCTACCAGGTCTATGGTATCTGTCGGGGTAAAAAACCGGGTTTGGGTACTTCCAATTTGCTGTTGTGAATCATTTAAATAAGAGATATTGGTTTTAAGATCCACATCCTTTTTAACCCTTATCAGGTAATTTACAGATCCCAGGTGCACATTGTTGTCCAGCCACCGCTCCTGCTCAAAAGGCGGTGGGGAGAGCTGCCTTATGCCAAGCCAGTCCATCTTGTTGATGCTGAATTCTTCCCGCCCCAAATCTGAAAAGGAGAAATCCCGAATCTCCCGCGAAACATCGCTCCCGGTATTGTTGGCCTGATAAGTAACAATAGCCTGTTGTTTTTTGGTGAAGATCATAGGGGTGATCCTCGTTTTCCAGAGTAAAGGGGAGTATCCCGCACCCACTTCAGCCGTACCGCTTATAGTCACTTGTTTTTTTAACTTGATATTGAGCGATGCCCTTTCAGAAAATTCCAGGCTGTCCAGCACTTTTACCGGCTGGTGGTTTTCCAGGATCTGAACATCTGAAACATCATCTGCAGAGATATTGTTGTTGGCCAGGCTGTAGCGGCCCTCAAGAAGATCCAATCCCTCAATATAATATTTCTGGATAGGCTGTCCCTGGTAGTGGATCTGCCCGCCCGGCATAATCTCTATTCCCGGCATTTTTTTAAGCACATCGGCGATCACCCGGTCTTTCTGGTCCTTAAAAGCTGAAACCCGAAAACTCAATGTATCCCCACGTTGCCGAATGATCCTGGCTTCTACCAATACTTCCTTAAGCTCTTCCGAAGATTCTTTCAAAACGACTTCCAGCTGTTGCTCTGAATTGCTAATTTGTTTCGTCCAGGTTTTAAAACCTACATAGGAAACCTTTATAAATACTGTGTCTGCTTCCGAATTAAGCTTTATCCTGAAACTCCCATCAGCCCCGGAAATCCCGTAGGCAAGGATGGCTCCGGTGGAATCAGGACTTACGGTCACGGTGGCTCCACCAAGGGCTTCACCTTCACTGTTTTTGATCTCTCCTGAGATCAGGGTTTGGGAATTGCCGACAGCAGAGGTCAGAAAGAGTAATAGTAAAAGGGGGGCTATAAATTTCATGAAAAGCTATTCCAGTTCTATAGGATTGTTCTTTTTTTCAAATTTTTCCTTTAACTCCTTTTTTGCCTCTCTCTCCTGTTGAGGGGAAAACTGTATTTTTATTCCCGATCTTTCCAGGGCTGCAAGAGGATTGCGGTCATAGTTTCTTTTAATTTCCCGGAATTCATCTTTATCAACAACCATGTGGTCTTTAGGATCAAAACTGACATCTTTTGAAGGTTCTAATTTTTGGAAGTTTGTGAGTTGAAATTGATAGTCTTTTTTCTCATCACTCACTTCAATTATAAGACCGGGTAAACCGTAAAATTTATAGGGGCCATCGGTAATGGGAATTTCTACAGAAAACCAGGCAGTATATTTTCTGCCTGCAAAGACTGTTGTTGCTTTTTGAACCTTATAATTTGCAATCTCTTTAGTTTCAGGTTTTATTTCCCAATCCATTAATTGAAGGTCTTCTTCATAAATTAATTCATCCTTGGCTATTCTTTCTGAAAAATAAATATTTTCTGAAGGCTTCAGTTTTATTACCGAATAATCAAATTTGGTTTTCGGAATTTGAGCTTGTAGTCGTTGAAACGCCGCCACACTTTTTTCCCTTTTTTTATTAGCCTTAAGAGAATCCCCTACTGCTTTTCCAAGGCTTGAAAATTGCGAAATTTTATCACCAATGTAGAGAACCATAGGCTCGCTCAAAACAAACTCAATATCTGTAGAATCAGGCTGGTAGGTGAGTTTATATACGGCTTTAAATTTAAATTCATCTGTAAAGTTTTTTTGGCCTAATCCCTGTTGGGAAACCAGGAACAACGGAATTAAGAGGAAAATATATTTCATGGGTTTGGTTTTTATTTGGGCATTTATAAATGAAAATACATTAATGCCGTGTTTTACTTCAGTTCTATAGGATTGTTCTTCTTCTCCAGTTCCTCCTGAATCATTTTCAGATGTTCCCTTTTCTGTTGTTCGTTTAGCCCAATAGTCACTTTTGTAGTAGACCCCCTGTTCGCATTGTCCAGGGCCGCAAAGGGATCTTCTTCATATTTTCTTTTTTGCTGAAGTAGTTCGTCCCTGGATGCCAAAATATAATCCGGCGTTTCCAGAGAAAATATAACTGGTGGTTCGAGGGTTTGAAACTCAGCCAGTTCAAAAATATAGTGCCCCTTGCTATCGCTTAGCTGCAGGATGAGTCCCGGTAATCCGTTAAATTTGTATGGACCATCTGATATTGGAATTTCTGTGGTAAACCAGGCAGTAAATTCCCTGCCTCCAAACACTGTTTTTGCCTTTTGGGTTTCATAACCTTTTAGGGTCTTGGTGTCGGGTAAGATCTCCCAATCAAAAACATCTTTGTCTTCTTCATACCTCAATTTGTCCCTTAATATCGGTAGGATATAGGAAATATGATCATCCGGAATATTTTTGTAAATGGTGTAATCAAATTCGGTTCTGGTAAGTTCTGCCCTTGCCTTAAAATCGGTCATACCTGCTCCGGTAATCTTTTTATGGCGATCCAGCGAATCCTTAAGGGCTTTGCCTTTACTTGAGAATCGGGAAACATCATTCCCAAGATACAACCACATTTCTTCAGAAGTAACAGATGAAGCATCTGTAGAATCTGGCTGATAGGTAAGCTCATATACTGCTTTGTAATTAAACTCATCGTTAAAGGATTTTTGAGCGGCAACCTGCTGCTGAACAAAGATCATTACCAGAATAAGAAAGAGGTTTTTCATTTTTAAGGGCTGTTATTTTTTAAACATTGAATTTTTTGAGGTCTTGCAACCTGAAGATATTTTTGTTAAAAGAATGATTGTTAAAATATACCTATGAAAGTAATTATGTAGCTACAAAAGCAGTTATTTTATTTCTAGAGGATTGTTCTGTTTCTTTAATTTCTCCCTTCGTTCTCTCTCTATTTTTTTCTGATCGGTATCTTTTCCGTATTGAATTTTTAAACCAGGAATGGAACGCTGTAAATATCCAATAGGGTCTTTTTTATATTCTTCTTCCAGTTTCAATAACTTCTCTTGGGTAGTTTCTACAAATTCTTCTTGCCGAAAAGTCAAAGAGACAGGGTTCTCAATTTTTTTTAAATGTGTAAGCTCAAAAACATAGTGGCCTTTATAATCTTCGATCTTTACTATGAGTCCGGGTAGTCCATTGAACTTATATGGTCCCTCCGCTAAAGGGATTTCCTGGGTAAACCAGGCGGTATAGTCCCTTCCTGCAAAGCTGGACGTAGCTATTTGGACCCGGTATCCAGCAATAGTATCTGTTTCCTCAAGAACTTTCCAATCGAACTGGTCCTTGTTATCTGTATAGTAATATTTGTCGTTCCCGATCTCTTTTACATAAGTGATTTTTTCCGTCGGTATTCCTTTGTAGATTTCGTACTTGAATTCTGTTTTGGGAATTTGTTTCCTCATCAGCATTAAAGTAGCAGGATTAAATTCTGATTTGTTCAGGTTTGATTTTAAAGAATCACCTATTGCCATCCCTGCACTCGAAAAACGGGAGGTTTCATTACCAATGTAGAGATACATATCCTCACTCTTCCTCGATTCTATGTCTGTGGAATCTGGTTGATAAGTGAGTTTATATGTTATTTTGTAATTAAACTGGTCTTTGACAAGACCCTTATTTTGTCCTGATACACTGGTCAGGAAAAATGATAACAATAAAATAGGTAACAACTTTTGCATAATTTCTCTAATTGGTAAGGTCCAAATTTCAACATACCGAACAGTTTACTGAGTTAACAAGTGTTAACTAGTGTTAACCAGAATTGCTAAGGGTATAGGAATAACATACTTTTGACTTATGCAAAACCGGAATTTCAGCAGCATTCTATACTTTATCTCTGTAGTAATCTTAGTTACACTCAGCATTCAATTCTACTGGAATTATAAAAATTTCAAGGATGGAAAACAGCAACTAATACGTGAGGTACAAAGCAGCGTAGACAATGCCATAGATTCATATTATATAGAATTAGCCGATAAGAACACCATAGGTATTTCATTAAAAGAAGATGGAAGCATAATAGAAAATCCGCAGATTGATAGTCTCCTGCGCAAAATAGATCAATCAGGCAACGGATTGGATTTTCTAAACAATATCGATCCAAGGGATATTTCTGAAGTGAATATCATTAGTGGATCAGAACTTCGTAATGACACTGTATTCGGGGCGGTCAATTCTTCAGAAAAACAACAACAGCTTGCCAAGCGTATTATTATATCCCTTAATACAGATACTCTTGAAATATCTGTTCTTAACAACCACATCGACGAACAATTAGCTGCTAAAAACTTCGATATTGATTATGCCTACACCTTTAGTAGAGATGGGAATGTCACACAAGAATTCAATACAGAAATTGTAGATGATAATATCCTTATCACCTCTTCCAATTCTGCTTATCTCCCCGAAAACAGCTCTTTTGATTTTTTATTTACTAATGTGACAACTACTGTTCTGCAAAGAAATATTTTGGGTATTATTCTTTCGGCACTTCTCGTTGCTGCTGTAATTGGCTGCCTTTTTTTCCTTTTAAAAATCATTAACCGCCAAAAACAGCTTGCAGAAATAAAAAATGATCTCATCAGCAATATTACCCACGAATTCAAAACGCCCATTTCTACCGTCAAAGTAGCTCTGGAGGGAATTGAGAATTTCAACCAGGAAAACGATCCGGTTAAGACCAAAAACTACCTTCATGTATCTAATATTCAGCTTGACAAACTCCAGCTGATGGTAGAAAAGCTGCTGGAAACCGCCACCATCGACGGAAATAATTTGGAATTGAACCGGGAGGAGGTGCTTTTGGTGCCAATGCTTTCCGAGCTGGTTGAAAAACACCGGCAGCTAGCAAAGAACAAAGATCTCCATTTTTCAGCGGAACAAGAAAAAGTCCTGTTCTTTGCAGACCCCTTTCATATAGAAAATGCCCTCAACAACGTTCTGGACAATGCCGTGAAATATGGAGGAGACAAAATAGACATTGTAGTCTTGAATGAAGATAAATTGGTCAAAATCACAATAAGTGATAATGGAACCAATCTAACAAAGGCTCAGTCTGAGCAGGTTTTTGAAAAGTTCTACAGGGTTCCTAAAGGAAATACGCACGATGTAAAAGGCTTCGGCATCGGACTATATTACACAAAAAACATCATTGAAAAGCACGGGGGTAGCATTAAACTCCACCTGAATCATCAAACCAGTTTTATCATTACCCTCCCGAAAAATGGCTAAAAAGATCAAAGTACTGTTCGCCGAAGATGAACCTGCCCTGGCACAGATAGTAAAGGAAAGCCTGGAGACGAGGGATTTCCTTGTATCCCTGGCTGAAAACGGAAAGGAGGCCCTACGGCTGTTCGGGGAAAAAACCCCTGATATATTGGTGCTGGACGTAATGATGCCCGTCAAAGACGGTTTCTCTGTAGCCAAAGAGATTCGGCAGCTGAATGAAAATATCCCCATTATCTTTCTAACGGCCAGGTCACAAACCACAGATGTAGTAGAAGGTTTTAAGGTTGGCGGTAACGACTATTTAAAGAAACCCTTTAGCATGGAAGAGCTAATTGTGAGAATGCACAATCTTCTGAACAGAAAAGAGCTTCAGGAAGCATCGGAGATTCTGAAGATTGGGAATTATGTCTTTGATTTTCCAAAGCAAAACCTGTCTTATAAAAACGAAGAAAAAAAATTGCTGACACACCGGGAAGCGCAACTTCTGTTTCATCTGTGCAAAAACAAAAATGAAGTTCTTGACCGATCTTTGATCCTCATTAAACTCTGGGGCGATGATGACTTCTTTAATGCCAGGAGTATGGATGTCTTTATATCGAAACTAAGAAAGAAACTCAGTAAAGATAAGGACGTACAAATAGTAAATGTGAGAGGTTATGGTTATAAACTTATTGTTTGAAGGAAATATTTTGATTTTCCAAAGGACTTTTTAATAGCCAACTGTTTTTTTTGCAATCATTTTTTTCCCTTGTTAGCATTGTTTACACTCCGAAAAAGGTAGGGTTATGACATACATGCACTTCTTCTTGTCTTACAAGGGAATTTAGGGCTCAAAGTCAGAGATGAAGGTAAAAAACTGATTCCTACCTTCAACCTCATTTATAGATCACACTCCTCAACACATTCCCCTCCATTTCGGGGAAAGCGCTTCGTAAAAAAGGTCTTGGACACAGGCAAAAAAGTGAATTCCTTCGTTGCGCTATTCCGCAAACCCGAAAAAAATCGGAAGCAGAACCGCTTCACTACGGAAAGCCCTTTTGTGCCTAAGTCCGCCAGATCTGAACTTATTTCAAGCTTTGTAGAAAACCAAACCAATTAGAACTTCTTCTATTTTTTGATTCCCCTTCCGAGCCATTTTATCGTTTACCATTTTTTGAAAAAGCAAAGTTCCGGAATTTAGAAATTAGCCGGCCTTGTAGTGGAATTATTTTCTTTTCAAGTTTTTCTGGCGGCCTATCCTAATTCTAAATCCCCGGTTAAAGGCAGATCAAAAAATGGTAACGGCGATGGCGCTATAGGAAGTAAATCAAAACCGACAAAACTGCGTTCAGTTCAATCTTAATTTTTATTATTTCATTCTGAAAATCAAAAATGGAAAACGCTCCGGATATAAAAAGTAAATCTGTAAAAAGTTTCTGAAAAATATTAGAATACAGGTTGATATTCTTTGGTGCTTTTTGCGATTTTCGTTCAACCCAATCGGCAATAAAGACACCAATTCCTATCATTGAACATCAAATTTAATTCTTATAAAATCATAGAGCCTAACTATCTTTAAAGAAAAATATTAACTATTTTTAAAGAGCTTAATTAAAGAATTTTTGAAGTACTTTATTGTCTAAATTTTGATTTGACTTCGCTGACACTAGTACGCATCTAAAAATCATTAAGGGAATTCTTGCCTTTTAAACCATGTAGCGGTTGAAGGCAGAATTGTATGAAATATTTGTCCCTTGGCGGACAAAAAAGGAATAGCAAGAGGGTAACGGGCAGAGCCACGTTACAGATTTCCTTTCATATTTTAAAACACTGTAAATCAGCGTTTTAATTTGTTGTATGTTATTATAAATCAAGAGGAAGTTCCTTTTTTTTACTAAAACCCTTCCGAAGCCCTTGAAAAACCGGCAAAATTTTACTAAAAAATGGATGAAGAGTATAAAAAATGAGAAGTTCGAGACTTTAAAGATTAAGTCTTCCGTAGTAAAAAATTTAGAAAGTTCAGCCGATCTATTTCTAAATCTCAGTCGATGTCTTTGTTGTCAATGATTGATTTTTTTGAAATGAACGGTATTTCTCCAAACGAAGGGATGGGCCCGAAAATGAAAACATTGGAGAGCCTTATCAAAAAAAGGATTAATGGAGTGATTGCCATATTAAAGGACATTGAAAAGAATAAAGTAAACCCCACTTTGGCCATTCTGGAATCACTTATGGAAGCTGCAGATCTGAAAAATAAAAAATGGAATCAGAAAAAAAGGACTACTAGGAAGACGACTCGCATCCTGATTTTTATAAATAATTTACCATGTCTTTCACTGGGAGCAAATTATTCTCAAAGTACTTGAAGAGGCGGTAAAGCGCCTGGAAAAAGTTTAGGATGAAAAGATCACCTTTGACCTATCTAAATTAAAGTAGGTTCTATCAAATCACGCGATGGTATTTTTTGTTATTTTACTTGTGAAGAACGGCCTTATAAAGTAATATTTTAAAGATGCTGACTTCTGACATCTCAGAAGATGATGTCACTTTCCAATTAACGTAAGAATAATGGCATCAACTGTCCTCATTCTATTTTTATTTTTTAGCCATTACTCAAAATTTCCTACCTTGTACCACAATTAACAGCGTTTTCTACCGTGTTTTAAGTCGCACATAGATCATATATCTTGAGTGGTAATATTTAAAAATTTCTCATATAAATATATGATGCAACATTCTACAATTTTAATCTAAAGTTTGGCCTACTGCGGAGCTTTTGAATTACTCATTTAATAGAAACTGAAAAGGATAAATGACCCAAGAATCACAAAATATAGAATGGAAGGAATCCTGGCGGGAGGATTACTTTAAATGGGTTTGTGGGTTTGCCAATGCTCAAGGCGGGACCCTATTTATAGGAAAAAATGACGACGGGCAGGTAAAGCATTTACCAAATGCCAGGAAATTACTTGAAGATATTCCAAATCAGGCACGAGATATTTTAGGTTTAATACTCGATGTAAACCTGTATACAGAAGGGAAGAAGGAGTATCTGGAAATCGTAGTAGAACCATACCCTTTTCCTATTAGTTTAAGAGGTAAATATTATTATCGTTCCGGGAGTACTTTACAAGAATTAAAGGGAGCCGCTCTAACCAAATTTTTATTGGAACGTCAGGGTAAAAAGTGGGATGGTGTTCCAGTTCCAAACATAGATTTTAGGAGTCTTAAAGATGAGACCTTTTCATTCTTTAAATCTAAAGCAGCAAAAAGTAAAAGAATTGAGCCTGAGGATTTACAGGAAAATAATTTGGAGTTATTAGAAAACCTGCATCTCTATCTTGAAGAGGAAAAAATGTTGAAACGTGCGGCAATACTCTTGTTTCATCCAAATCCGGAGAAATATGTCACCGGAGCTTATATTAAGATTGGTTTTTTTGAGTCTGATGATGACTTAAAGTTTCAGGATGAAGTTAAAGGAAACCTTATAGAACAGGCAGAAGAGGCATTGGACTTGTTGAGAACAAAGTATGATACGGCCAATATTTCATATAAGGAAGGAAGTAGGGAGGAAAAATTCACTTTTCCGCAGGATGCAATTCGAGAAGCCTTGTTGAATGCTATTGCTCATAAAGATTACAGTAGTGGTATTCCTATTCAAATTAGCGTATATCGTAATAAAATCATTTTCTGGAACGAAGGGCAGTTACCTGAAAATTGGACAGTGGATAGATTAACCCGAAAGCATCCTTCCAAACCTTTTAATCCTGATATAGCGAATGCATTATTTAGAGCTGGTTATATTGAATCATGGGGGCGTGGGACTATTAAAATTATTAATGCTTGCAAAGAACATAAAATTGCTCCTCCGGTTTTTTCCAATAATCCGCCTGATTTTCAGGTAGAACTTTTTAGATATTCAGATGAAGGGCTCAAAAAGATGGGTGTCAAAAAGGAGCTTAGGCAAATAGTTCTCCATATTCAGGCAAATGAAACTATTACAAATTCACAAGTTCAAAAGCTTTGTGATGTTAGTAAAGCTACTGCAACCAGATATTTAAATGATTTGGAAAATCATTTTATTGAAAAAGTTGGAACCACGGGAGTAGGTACTTTATATGTTTTGAAAGGGCTCAATATGGGCTCATAATGATTTTTGAAAGGCCTCAGTAAGGCCTCATTATAGCCAACAGAAATAAAACAAATTTCAAGAAGCCTAGCAGTATCAATAGGTTTCAGCTTTTTTAAAGGACTCAGGTTTTCTCTCTAAAAGAAAGAAGTAAGGGCTCATAGGCGTGGTAAAAGAGATTGGGGAAGAGCGGAAATAACAGCCCCGAGGTACTAGCTTCCTCTAAATAGGACTATCCAGTTCTTTCGAATCTTTCAAATAAACCTGAGTTACGGTTGAATTCTTAGTTATAGGTTTTTAAAAAAGGTCCTAGTGGAATTATAACAATACTTCAAGGGCTTTATCCACAATCTGGGTATCCAGTTCTTTCAAATATGATTGGGTGACAGTCAGGTTTTGATGTCCTAGTGATTCGCTAATCACATCCGTAGCAACGCCTTTTTGTTTGAGACAATTTGCAAAACTATGCCGGGCCACATAACTGCTGACATTTTTAGTAATATCACAAATGTTGGCCAATTCCTTTAGCTTGATATTGTAAATGCCCAACATTTTATGTTTTCGATCTGCAAGTTGCGTTGGAGTGTAGTTTTCACGGAACAGCAATGGAAATACAAATTTATTGCCATACCCATTAATTCGGTAGTAGTTCAGAATTTCTCTAACCGGAGGCATAATGGCAATGGAGAAGTTCCCTTTGGTTTTTGCTCGCTTATAATAAATAACGTTGGCCTCAACATCTTTCCATTCTAAGCAGATCATATCGGCAAAGTTCATACCTCTGGTATAGAAACTAAAAACAAAGTAGTTTCTGGTATCAATCAAATGTGGATGGTTACTCAAATCTACATTGATAATGCGCATTATTTCTTCAAAATCCAATGCACGTTTAAAACCCTTGCCTCTTAAATTTGATATTTTATAAGTTTTAAAAGGATACTGATTTTCCCTTATCACACCACGCTCTATTGCTTTGTTGAACAAAGCCCTGATGCCTCGCATTTTTACTCCAATACCACCGTCGGTGCCACCTCTTGACCTCAGAAAAGCATCATATTTACTCAAAAAGGCCGGGTTGACTTCCCTGAAGTTTAGCTTTTTTATTTTATGAAAAATCTGTACTGATGTTTTAGCGTCTTTATAGGCTTTGGCATTTCCCACACGTCCAGCGTAGATCATCTCTTGAATAATTTCATCAAAAAATGCAAAGACGTCATTTGTTGCAGGGTTAAATGTAATTCTAAATCTCGTATCAAATTCTTGGATGGTATAGTCTGGATTTTCAATTTCCAATTCTGTTATAATTTGATACGCTCTTTCCTTAAACTTTAGAAGCAATCTATTATTTTGAACATGGTTATTTTTTCCTTTTTTGAAATTTCCTGTGGATTCAACCCATTCATTCATCTTTGCGCTGAATGGTGTTTTATAATGTCTACATTGTCTTTCTTTAGTAACACGTAAACAAACGGGATATGTACCATCTGATAATAATTTTTTTTTGAGTACAATCTTGAGATTTATCATAATTCATATATTAGGGACAACATTTATAACTATTCGAATATTAGTACCCTGTAAAATGGGGACAACATAGGGACAACAAATGGGCTAATAAATGTAATTAATGTTGGGTCAAATGCAAAATAAAAATTCATAAAATGTTGATTTACAGGCGATAAGACAGCAAATGACAGTATGTGAAAACTACTATTTTGAGGCTGTTAATCAGAGGGTCCTTGGTTCGAGCCCAAGAGGGGGAGCAAAAAGCCTGACAGAGATGTCGGGCTTTCTTGTTTTTACTGTTTTTTTGTTTCAATATCAAAATTTGACTGATCAATAAGTATTAGAGGATTAATTTTTTGAAATCTAATATTTGGGGAATACAATCCCCAGAAAACATTATATTTGGGGAATACAATCCCTGAATATGATAAAAAGAGCATTAGAAAAGAAAATTGAAAATCGTTTTGGAACAGGGAAGGCAATTCTTCTAATTGGCCCACGACAGGTGTTCTGAAAAGCTGAAGCGGTTCTATTTTGGTTCGACTTCTAATTTTGATAATAAATTGTAATTATACCATAATCTGAAAGGGTGAAAATACTACCAAAGCAGATGATTGGGTGTTATTTGATAAATTGATTCAGTACTAACCTATTCATTTTTCCTGAATAATGCTAAATGCTGGATAATCGCTCTGCTTTCCAATCCTCCCGCCAAAGCTCCGGTGGTGACGCCAACTGTACTAATGAAAACAGCTATCCTGATTTTATCTTCCATTGAAATTTCGGGTTTGCTTAAAGTAGGCCAGGTTTGCATAAGATCTGGCGGGAAAACATATAGTTCAATTAACAACATTAAAGCTCCTACCATTAAAAAAAGTCCGATACAGGCAAGGAATATGCTAAAATAGATAACGGTGTTGGCCACAGCAAGATGTTCCGTAATTATCCTTTTTTCCCGTTTCGGAAGGAATAAGGACTGGACGCGCACCAGGTAAAAACTGGCTAACATGATGCTTATTACTGCAAAAAAGGCAGCTGTTCCGTTTGTCATTCCCAAACCAACATCCCAAATCTCTGCGCTGAAGATAAGTA
>ERZ1284728.61-NODE-61-length-13341-cov-31.995635_pt1 | contig 13341 bp, 13 predicted proteins | sample MGYA00454601_ERZ1284728 | MGnify/ENA primary metagenome ERZ1284728 (study PRJEB36292, sample SAMEA5787382) | metagenome | biome: Arctic soil; feature: perennial spring outflow channel; material: sediment | place: Canada | collected 2017-07-08 | depth 0.05 m ...
GATTATGAAAGCAAGCAGGTTTTTTATACTTCAAAAGACGGTACAAAGATCCCAATGATCATCACTCATAAAAAAGGACTGGAACTCAACGGAAAAAATCCAACTATTCTTTACGGATATGGCGGATTCAATATCAGCCTGACCCCGTCATTCAGCATTGCAAATGCCGTTTGGATGGAACAGGGAGGTATTTATGCGGTTCCCAATTTGCGTGGAGGTGGTGAATATGGAAAAGACTGGCATGATGCCGGAATCAAACTGAAAAAACAAAACGTTTTCGACGATTTTATCGCTGCAGCTGAATATCTGATAAGCGAAAATTATACTTCCAGCGATTATTTGGCGGTACGCGGAGCCTCAAATGGCGGATTGCTGGTAGGTGCGGCAATGACCCAAAGACCGGAATTGATGAAAGTAGCGCTGCCTGCAGTGGGCGTGATGGATATGTTGAGATACCACACCTTTACCGCGGGAGCCGGATGGGCCTATGATTACGGCACTTCTGAAGATACCAAAGAAATGTTTGATTACCTGTATGGCTATTCTCCCGTTCATAATGTAAAGGAAGGCGTTGAATATCCGGCAACTATGGTAACTACCGGAGATCACGACGACCGTGTGGTACCTGCACATTCCTTTAAATTTGCAGCTGAACTACAGGAAAAACAAGCGGGAAATAATCCGGTTATAATACGCATTGAAACAAAAGCCGGACATGGAGCTGGAAAACCCACTTCTATGATCATTGATGAATATGCTGATATATTTGGATTTACACTCTATAATATGGGTTTTGAAGTATTACCTAATGAAGCAAATAAGAAGGTGAAAGGATAATTTTTCATCTTCTGTTATCTTAATACAAAAGCCTCCGGAATAACTTTTGGAGGCTTTTTTAATTTGATACAGCAATTGCCCTCACAAATTCTTCTAAGAGATTGTGTTAGTTTGCCCTGAAAGGGTAACATATATAAGCGATGGGGCAACGCCCGTCGAATAGACGGAGTAAGTTTAAGAAAGCCCAGAAAGGGCGAAATAAAAAGGGTACGAGGTATAAATTGGGTTTTACTTCTGTAATTTGATTTGGTAGTAACAAGTCGTATTTTTACACTTACTCACTTGAATAGAACAATAATTTATGCTGAAAATTAAAAAAGTATCCTTCGCTTATGATAAAATTCCGGTTCTAAGCAATATTAATTTCAGCATTGAAGAAGGTGAAAACATCTCCATCATTGGATCAAGCGGTTGCGGGAAAAGCACTTTATTACAGCTTATCTACGGCCTGCATCATACCGAAGGCAAAATATTCTGGAAGGGAAAAGAGCTTTTAGGTCCCAAATTCAATCTGGTTCCCGGGGAGCCATTTATCAAATACCTCGCTCAGGATTTCGATTTAATGCCGCCTTTAAGCATAGAAGATAATGTGGGAAAGTATTTAAGCAATATGTATCCCGTCAGGAAAAAACGCCGGATTAAGGAGTTGCTGGAAGTGGTGGAAATGGAAGATCTTGCTAAAGCAAAAGCCAAAACCTTAAGCGGTGGCCAGCAACAACGGGTTGCGCTGGCAAGAGCCCTGGCCAATGAACCGGAACTGCTGCTTCTGGATGAACCCTTCAGCCATATTGATCATTTCAGAAAAAACAATTTACGCCGAAGACTTTTTGCTTATCTAAAGGAACAAAACATCACCTGTATTATCGCGACGCACGACAGTACAGATGCGCTTTCTTTTGCCGATAAAACAATCGTTCTCAAAAACGGCAAAATCCACGCTAAGGATACGCCACAGAAGCTTTATTCCTATCCGAAGGATAAATATGTAGCTTCCCTGTTTGGGGATGTAAATAACCTTAGTTTGAAGAATCTGCTTCCTTCAGAAAAAAGCCGGAAAAAAATATTGCTGTATCCAAATGAAATAAAAGTTGTTTCAAAATCCCATTTAAACGCACGGGTTTTACAAAGTTATTTTAAGGGAGCAAACTTTCTGGTTAAAGCAGAATTGAATGGTGAAATCATTTATTTTGAACATTCCAGGAAAATGGCCGAAGGAGAAATTCTGGCGGTTGAGGTTTCCAGGGATTTGATCAATTCCCGAAAAAGGAATTGATAGACCTCACAGGTCTCAAAGACCTGTGAGGTCTTGTATAACGACTATTCTACAAAAAGGATCTCATTCGTCTTCCCTTTAAAATCAAAGCTTTCTTTTTTCTTCTTACCCAAAAGAGCCTGCGCCACTGGAGAATTTGCTCCAATCGCATAAAATTTTTCATTTCCGGCTGAAATTTCACCCGCTGGGATAACGATAAAATAATTGGCAACAGAAGTTTTTACAAGGCTCCCAAGTTGTATTGTATTAGACGGAGCTATTTTCCGAGCCATATTGAGCGTAGCTTCCAGCTTTCTAAATTCCCGTAGTTGGCCGGTTAATTTTTCAAACTCCAGATTGATCATCTCCCTGCCGGTTTCATATTTATCGCCTGCGCTGCTTTTAGATTCATTTTCAAGGGATTCTTCAAGATCCTTCATAGCTGCCAGGATCCGGTTAATCCGTTGATTTAAATAATTTTCACAGGCTTGGAATAGCTGTTCTTTCAAGATAGGTTATTTTAGGAAGACTGTTTAATTTAATTCAAACCGGCCATAATTCTGCATTTGACGAACGATCCAGTTTTTACGCTGATTGATGAAATTGCTGGCGGGATTTGCCCGGTATCGCCTTGGATTTGGCAAAATAGCCGCGATAGCTGCAGCCTCATAAGCCGATAGTTTTGCTGCAGGTTTATTGAACCAGGCCTGAGAAGCAGCTTCAGCACCATAAATCCCCTTACCCATTTCAATGCTGTTAAGGTACACCTCCAGAATACGTTCCTTGCTCCAAAAAAGTTCGATCATGAACGTAAAATAAACCTCCAGTCCTTTTCGAAACCAACTGCGCTGAGGCCATAGAAAAACATTTTTAGCAGTTTGCTGGGAAATACTACTTGCCCCCCGAAGGCGTTTTCCGCTTTTATTTTCATCCATGGCCTTTTCAATAGCCTTTATATCAAATCCGCTATGGATCAAGAAATTTTGATCTTCGCTTGAAATAACGGCAAGTTGTAAATGCGGCGAGATCTTGTTTATTGGAACCCATTCATGTTGGATTGGCTCTTCTGGATTCTCAAAATAGCGAATAGCCATTAGTGGTGTAAAAGGCACGGGAACCCATTTGTACAGGATCACGAAAAAAATAGTGAACAAAAAAAATCCCGCTATAAGCTTGAGTAAAAATTTTAGTATTCGTTTCATATATAGAACCCTATTGTTTTTTATTGGTCTCCCGATAGCTGGGGAGTAATTCGCATATTTTCATTGATGTTTGCATCGGGTTTCCTTAATTCTTTCATATTATTCAACCATTTCTGCCAATTCCATTCCTACCAAACTCCCAATAGCAACTCCCATCCCGCCAAGACGCACACCGCAATAAACATTAGTAGACAGTTGTTTTAATATAGGTTTTTTTGTGCTGCCAACCCCCATTATTCCGCTCCAGCGATGATCTATCTCAAATGGAATACCGGGTAATAGTGTAGATTTTAAAATCTCTTCAAGTTTGTTTTGAATAAGGTCAGTTTGTTCCATTTCTGTGGTTTCCTCGGCTTTAAAATCCAGGTTTCTTCCACCTCCAAACAGGATTCTGTCATCTATATTTCTGAAATAATAATAGCCTTTATCCAGGTGAAAGGCACCTTTTACATTAAGATCTTTGATAGGCTTAGTAATTAAAACCTGCGCCCTGGCCGGTTTTACTTCTGAAATACCCATTTTGGAAGCAAATCCATTAGTAGCAATGAGTAATTTTTTTGTTTGGAACAGAAATTTATCTGTTTTCACCTCCACCAAAGTGTTATTTGCTGAAAAATCCTCTACCGTGATACAATTAAGAATCTTTATTCCCGTAGCCTGCACTTTTTGAAGCAGTGCTTCCATCATCTTCCCGGTATTGATTTGTGCTTCAAATTTGTTGTATATCAACGGCTCCCTTATATTTTTAAAACCAAAAATATTTGCTTTGGTTTCAAAAACTTCTTCTCCAAAAACCGGTTTTAATAAATCGTTAACCAGCTTTAGTTGGGAAACGCAGGATTGATAAAGTTGTTCATCCTCAGGAAGAAAAAGCTCATATCCACCATAGCATTTGTATCCAATAGCATCATCCCCGAGGTTTTTCCGAAGAAATTCAAGGCCTTTTTTTCGTTTTTGAATTAACTCCACAACTTCCTGTTGAGAGTGGGAATCCAGGTCATCTAAAATTTCAGATAAGCTACCAAAACAGGCAAAACCGGCATTTTTAGTACTTGCTCCATTCGGAAGAAATCCTCTTTCCAGGATCAATATCCTTGAATCCGGAAAACGGTTTTTTAAATGAAGGGCCGTATTCAAGCCTACAATTCCGCTTCCCACGATGGTATAATCTATATTTGAAATCCAGGATTGGTGTTCCCAGTAAGAAAGGTTCATGCTTTTATTTTAAAAATGAAAATTACGTAAAGTTTTGGAGACTTTTGAACCAGATATCTTAGTTTTTGCAAACAGAACTTTTGGTATGGGGAAATTAAAGATTAGATTCTGAAAAACAAAATCCCGACAGATTTTAAATCTGCCGGGATTTTGTTTTTTAATTTTATGAACTACCATCAATCAGGAAGGGATTTCATCTGAATATTTGATTTTTTATTCTGGTACAATCGGATTCATTTTCCAGGACTCCATAAATTTGGTGGTATAATTTCCATCTCTATAATCCGGATGATCCATCAACTGCCTGTGGAACGGAATCGTTGTTTTCACACCCTCTATCACAAATTCATCCAGGGCACGTTTCATCTTGTTGATGGCTTCTTCCCTGCTTTGCGCTGTAGTGATCAACTTCGCGATCATGGAATCGTAGTTTGGCGGAATTGAATATCCGCTGTAAACATGCGTATCTATGCGAACTCCGTGTCCTCCGGGAGCATGTAAATTGGTGATTTTTCCCGGGGAAGGACGAAAATCATTGTAAGGATCTTCAGCATTTATTCTACATTCAATAGAATGCAATTGCGGAAAGTAATTTTTTCCTGAAATTGGCACTCCGGCAGCAACAAGGATTTGCTCCCTGATAAGATCATAGTCTATAACCTGCTCTGTGATAGGGTGTTCCACCTGAATCCTGGTATTCATCTCCATAAAGTAGAAATTCCGGTGTTTATCTACCAAAAATTCCACAGTTCCTGCTCCTTCATATTTTATAAACTCAGCAGCTTTAACCGCTGCATCTCCCATTTGCTTTCTTAACCTGTCGGTCATAAACGGAGATGGAGTTTCCTCTGTAAGTTTTTGGTGACGCCTTTGAATTGAACAATCCCTTTCTGATAGGTGACAGGCTTTTCCAGTGCTGTCCCCTACAACCTGAATTTCGATATGACGTGGCTCAAGAATGAGTTTTTCCATATACATCCCATCATTACCAAAGGCAGCGCTTGCTTCCTGACGGGCAGAATCCCAGGCATTGCGAAGATTTTCTTCCTTTAAAACGGCACGCATACCTTTACCTCCACCACCTGCGGTTGCTTTTAGCATAACGGGAAATCCCATTTCCCGTGCAAATTTCAGGCATTCATCAAAGTCTTTCAATAAACCATCTGATCCCGGGATACAAGGAACTCCTGCGGCCATCATCGTGGCTCTGGCAGAAGCTTTATCTCCCATTTTATCGATCATGTCCGGGCTGGCGCCAATAAATTTTATATTATGTTCCTGACATATTTTTGAAAATTTGGAGTTTTCAGCAAGAAAACCATAGCCGGGATGAATTGCATCTGCATTTGTAATTTCGGCAGCCGCAATAATACTTGAGATCTTTAAATACGATAAATTACTTGGAGGAGGACCTATACATACCGCTTCATCTGCAAACCTCACATGAAGACTTTCGGCATCGGCAGTAGAATAAACTGCCACGGTTTTAATTCCCATCTCCCTACAGGTCCTGATTACGCGCAACGCGATTTCACCCCTGTTGGCAATTAATATTTTTTTAAACATACCTATCTATTTATTACTGAAGAAGTAAAATTAAATTCTTTGAAGTGGTTCTTAAGAAGGGTCTACTAAAAATAAAGGCTGATCGAATTCTACCGGAGAAGAATCATCCACAAGTACTTTTACGATCTTTCCGGAAATTTCGCTTTCAATTTCATTAAATAATTTCATCGCTTCAATTACACACAGCACATCTCCTACCTTTATACTATCCCCTACCTCAACAAAGACGTCTTTATCCGGGGATGGTTTACGGTAAAACGTTCCAATAATAGGAGATTTTACAGTGATGTATTTTGAGTTCTCTACTGCTGGTTGTTCATTTTCAGCGGCGGGTTTGGTGTTTTCCTGAGAGGAAACGGGAGGTTGCTGCTGTTGAGCCGGCATTTGCTGCTGCATTTGCCCACCCATAGGATACTGTTGAATATAAGTGTTTTCCTTATCATCCGATCCTGTTTTAATGGTGATCTTTATATCGTCCATTTCAAGTTTTACTTCACTGGCTCCTGATTTTGCCACAAACTTGATCAAATTCTGAATTTCTTTTAAATCCATAATAGTTAGCGTATTGGTTTATTAAGAATTATAAGCCCATTTAAGATAGATAGATCCCCAAGTGAATCCTCCTCCAAATGTTGCAAAAATTAAATTATCTCCTTTTTTAAATTGTTTTTCGAAATCGCCTAATAGCAACGGAAGTGTTGCCGAAGTGGTATTTCCGTATCGCTCAATGTTCATAAGAACTTTTTCATCTTCCAGGTTCATCCGGCTTGCGGTTGCCCCAACGATTCTTTTATTGGCCTGATGCGCCACCAACCAATCCACATCGGCACTGGTAAGATCATTTCTTTTCATTATTTGTTCACTGATATCTGCCATATTGGAAACCGCAAATTTGAAAACGGTTTTCCCGTCCTGTGTAACATAATGAAGTTTTTTTGCCACGGTAATTTCAGAAGGCGGCATTAAAGATCCACCTGCTTCAATTTTAAGAGCTTCCCTTCCTATTCCATCACTTCTAAGGAGTTCATCCTGAATCCCGAAGCCTTCATAATTGGGTTCAAACAAAGCCGCACCGGCTCCATCCCCAAAAATAATACAGGTAGTCCTGTCGGTATAATCAATTATAGAAGACATTTTATCGGCTCCTATCACCACTATTTTTTTATATTTCCCCGATTCAATATATGCAGCCGCTGTGGACATTCCGTATAGAAATCCGGAACAGGCCGCCTGTAAATCGTAGGCAAAGGCATTGGTTGCACCTATTTGGGTGGCAACATAAACCGCAGTTGCAGCAACAGGAAGATCGGGACTGACTGTAGCCAGAATTACCAGATCTATTTCCAGTGGATCTACTCCCGATTTTTCAATAAGATTCTCACAGGCTTTAATAGCCATATAGGAAGTACCCTTTTCAGGATCCTTTAAAATTCGTCGCTCTCGTATACCTGTTCTGCTAAAGATCCATTCGTCATTGGTATCAACCATTTTTTCCAACATTTTGTTGGTCAAAATATCTTCAGGAACATATGCGCCTACAGCTGTTATTGCGGCCGTGATTTCATTCATAAAAGCAATTTTTTACACTAAACAGCAGAAAAGTTCTGCTTCTTAAACAAAAACGCATCAAAACTGCTGCGAATTGGGGTGCAAAATAAGGCCTTTTTAGGACTTATTCAACTTAAAACAAAAAACTCCCACTTGTAAATGTGAGAGTTTTATTTGGACGAAGCGATTAAATTATGCTTCTACTACTTCGGTGTTATCAATTAGCACCTGACCACGGTAATATAACTTACCTTCATGCCAATGTGCTCTGTGATACAAATGTGCCTCTCCTGTTGTTGGATCTGTGGCTATTTGTGGAACAGAAGCTTTATAATGAGTTCTTCTTTTGTCTCTTCTGGTTTTAGAGGTTTTTCTCTTAGGATGTGCCATTGCTACGGATTATTTATCGTTTAATAAGTTTTTTAATTTATTCCAGCGGGGATCTATCTCTTCCCCATTTTCATGCTCTTTAATATCAGCCACTTTAGGGCTTAATTCTTCCAACTTTTCAAGTACTTCAGATTTCAGACTCCCGTCTAATACCCCGGGATGAACTCTTTTTAATGGAACAGATAATACGACCAATTCATAAATATACTGAGCGACATTTAATTGATATTCCGAATGTGGAAGGATCAATAAGTCCTCATTATCATCGTTAAACTCATCTCCAAACTTTACCACCATGATCAATTCCCCGTCTACAGGTTGATCGTAAGGTTCATTGGTGAGATCACAATTTACATTTACCATTCCAGAAGCTTTAAAAGTAAGCTCCATCATGCTTGGTTTTTTATCGAACAGCAAATCGATTTTCACATCGACGCTGTTAAAATCATCGTATTCAAAATGTTCAAAGAACTCTTTATCTATTTGATAATCAAAAGTATGCTTTCCTTGTTTCAACCCTACAAAAGGGATTGTAAACGCTTCTAATTTCTTCATAACATCATCTATTTCGAGCGTCTGCCCTTCGGAAAAGGCAGGTGCAAAGATATAAAATATAATGAATTATCAATCTGTTATAAACAAATATTTGTTTATATCTTTTTGCTCTGTTTTCTCAACGGATCTTTGGTTAGTTTTTTATATTCCTTCCGGGTTTTAAAAATCTCGATAGCTTTAAAAACAGCCTCTTTAAAGGAGTTGATATTCGCACAATTTTTACCTGCAATCTCAAATGCAGTTCCGTGATCCGGAGAAGTTCTAACTTTTTTTAATCCTGCGGTAAAATTCACACCTTCTCCAAAGGAAAGTGTTTTAAACGGAATAAGCCCCTGGTCATGATAGGAAGCTATAATGGCATCAAAATTTTCGTGATTTTTAGAGCCGAAAAAACTGTCGGCTGCATACGGGCCAAAAACCAAATTCCCTTTATCTTTTAACTTCTGAATGGTGGGTTTTAAAATAGTTTCATCTTCCTGCCCTATCAATCCATGATCTCCGCTATGCGGATTGATTCCCAAAACAGCAATTTTAGGTTTGGATATCCTGAAATCCTGCTGAAGGGTTTTTTGTATAGTTGCGATTTTTTTCTCGATTAGCTCAGGGGTTATTATCCCGGCAATATCTTTAAGCGGCACATGATCTGTTAATAAACCTACCTTTAAATTGTCGGTGATCATAAGCATCAGGCTGTCTCCCTCAAGTTCCCTGGCAAGATAATCTGTATGGCCCGGAAATTTAAATTCTTCAGACTGGATCGTATTTTTATTGATAGGGGCGGTTACCAGCACATCAATTTCATCTTCTTTCAAAGCTTTCGTAGCAGCCTGCAGCGATTTAAAAGCGTATTTCCCGCTTTCGGGATCTTCAGCTCCAAAATTAATCACCGCATTTTCTTTCCATACATTAATCACATTCACTTTCCCATCTATTGCTTCTGAAGGCTTCTCAATTCCCTGAAAGTTAATAGAAAGATCAAAATGCTTTTTCAGAAAACTCAGGGTTTTCACCGATGCAAAAATAATAGGAGTACAAAAATCCAGCATTCTGGTGTCATCAAAAGTCTTTATTATAACCTCACCACCAATTCCATTTAGATCCCCAATACTGATTCCCAATTTTATCTTTTGCGCAGACTTCATATTCTATCCCCTTTTTTATTTCTATTTTTACATCACAAATGTAAGAATAATCCAAACATATGTTTACCGGAATTGTAGAAGAAATAGGAGAAGTGGTTGAGACCATTCATGAAAACGGAAATCTTAATTTAAAGATCCGGGCTAAAATGACCCCTGAATTAAAAATAGATCAAAGTGTTTCCCATAATGGCGTTTGCTTAACCGTTGTTGGGCTGGATAATCGCGTTTATACCGTAACTGCAATTAAGGAGACTCTGGAAAAAACAAATTTGGGAGATCTAAAGGAAGGGCAATTTGTAAACCTGGAACGGGGAATGCAATTGGGCGCCAGGCTGGATGGCCATATTGTGCAGGGACATGTAGATCAAACCGGAATTTGTACCGAAGTAACAGAAGAAAAAGGCAGCTGGATCTATACCTTTGGGTATGATCCAAAAATGAGCAATATCACTATAGAAAAGGGATCTATAACAATTAATGGCGTTAGTCTAACGGTGGTGAATTCAAAATTAAATGAATTCAGCGTTGCAATTATTCCTTATACCTATAATAATACCATTTTTAAATATCTTCAGAAAGGTGATAAGGTCAACCTGGAATTTGATGTGATTGGGAAATACGTAAAAAGACTCACCGAGCTCTCTTAGGCAGTTTTTCTAAGCCTTAAGAAGTAAATTCCCATTCCAATACCTGCAAAAACAAGTATATAACTATGTTCATCGATAGGAACTACCAATCCTGGAGGCGGTGAACAACAAGTCTCCTCAGCAGACATCTGAGGCTGGGGTAAGTTATGGCTTTGAGCTGTCATAGAAACAGACCAAAACACCATAAATATCGACAAAAGGAAAATATAGGGTAATTTTATTCTCATAATTGTGCGTAATGTACTACAAGAATTTTAATTACAAAAATAGTTCCAACCTAATGAGTTTAAAAATTTAATTATTGAGGAAGATTATAGTCATTTTATTAACTGCTATTGCTTTTGGGAAAGAAAATTTCTTTGGGACAGGAGAAGAAAATAGATACCCAGAAAGATTCCGGCTATCAATAAAATTGAGCTATTAGTATCTATGGGAACTACCAGTCCGGGCGGAGGAGGCCCCCCAGGGTCGGAATTCATCTGAGGCTCGGGAAGATCAGCAGTTTGTCCCCAGCTTAAAGAAGTTAGTATTAGAAAAAGTATTAACAGGAAATAGCCGGACGCTTTCATAAGATCATCATGTAAAATTCACAATAATTTTTTATAAAAACTCTAAGTGGGGGTGTAAGAGCGAATCTGCTTAAAAATCCCGTTTAAGAGGGGAACGGGAGTATTTGAAATTTAAAGATAAATAATTAAGCAATAGCCTACTAAGTATTTATTTTTTTATTTTCGGAAGATGGAAAGTGCTGGCAGCCATTTTCTGAAAACCGAAAAAATAGATTCCAAGGCCAAATCCGGCGATTAGAAGAAACTGAATGTTGGTATCTATGGGAACAACAAGTCCCGGAGGTGGTGGACCGCCTTGCCTGCAATCTGCTGCAGGATGGCAAGCACCATTGCAAAATTTCTGTCCCGAATCACATTCAGGCCCTTTATTCTGGGTAAAAGCAGACAAGGCAAATGAAAATAATATCGCAATAAAAAGGAGTATTTTCTTCATATTAAGGTTAGTAATAACTTGAGGCGTACCAACAAACGTATTTTAAAACAAATTAGGTTTCAAAACAATTCGACGAAATAGTGAATTTAATCGTTTAAACGCATTGTTTTGGCTAAAAAAATTAATTATAAGAGGATTTATACTCAAATAGGAAGCTGTTTTATAGGATTATACGACGGAAACTGTACAAATGTTTTGGCTACATCATGAATTAAGCCGGAGTAGAAATTAGTTGTAGTATAGAAATTTAAAGTAGGAGTATTCTTTATTATGCCAGACGTGAACCCGAGGGGATTTTTAGAATATAAAAAAAACAGTTCGTTTGCAATTAAAATTCAATTCCCTCCTGAGCTTGCTCAGGAAGGAATTGAATTTTTCAGAAATAATACTTACCGGAAAAACGAATTACTGTTTTTTCCAGAATTTTGTATGAAGTGTCCTGTCAAGATTTACTATCTCAAGCTTGATATTTTTATATTTTGCAGTTTCCTTGAATTCGTCAATGATCTCGTAGATATCATGATGTATGAATTTTGCATCACTCCCATCAATTACCAAATGCGAATCTTCAGGCAGGTGATCTAAAAAAAGCATGATATCGGCTTTATTTAAAAAGGTGGTTTCCTGCGCCAGCCTAAGCACACGCTTATTTTCCGATTCCTTGTGTACTTTTTCATCGTTGATATAGGCATTCTTATAATTATCTCTAAGGATGAAAAATACTGCAATGATACCACCCACGATAATACCCGTAATAAGATCTGTAAACATCACTACCAAAATGGTAAGGATAAATGGTAGAAATTGCTTTTTACCTTGATTAAATATTTCCTTGTAAATACTAAGGCTGGTAAGCTTATAACCAATAACAACTAATACTGCAGCTAAGGCCGCTAATGGAATTAAATTTAAGATCATTGGGATGGCGGCAACACACACCAACATTATAATACCATGTGTTATAGTTGCTGTTTTTGTTTTACCGCCGGCGTGAACGTTTGCAGACGTTCTAACAATCACCGCCGTTACCGGTAATCCTCCCACTAAACCTGCAACTATATTTCCAATACCCTGTGCTTTTAGCTCCCGATTGGTTGAAGTTCGTCTTTTATATGGATCCAGTTTATCACCTGCTTCTGTACTTAAAAGCGATTCTAAACTCGCTATAAAAGCGATGGATAATGCGATGGTATAAACCTCAACATTTCCAATTACCGAAAAATCTGGAAACTGAAAGAAATTTGCGAATTCACCTATGGACTCTGCAACAGGTAAATTTACCAGCTGACTGGATTCCAAAGCGAAATCTGGCATATGAAATTTAAAAAATTCATTTAAAAATATACTTATAACCACGGCGGCCAGTGCAGACGGAAAATATTTAAAAAATGCAAATTGCTTCAAGGCCGGACGATCCCAACCAATAATTATAATTAAAGATGCGATGGTTATAATAGTGGCACCATAACTTATCTCATGAAATATTTTAAGCAGCCCGGAAAAAGTATTGGATCCATCATAATTTGTAAAAGAACCAATACTTTCAAAAGCACCAGCTACACCAAAAGCGTGTGGAATTTGCTTCAGTATAAGTATAAGGCCAATAGAAGCAAGTATACCTTTAATCATGGCATTTGGGAAAAAGTACGCTACTGTTCCGGCTTTTAAATATCCTAGAGCTATTTGCAAAAAACCGGCAAAAATAATGGCCACCAATACCGCCTCAAAACTCCCAAGAGTTTGAATTCCCGTAAATATAATTAATGCCACACTTGCAGCCGGACCACTAACATTAATACTTGAGTTACTCGAGAACCCCACTACGATACCACCAACAATTCCGGCGATAATTCCCGAAAAAAGCGGAGCTCCAGATGCCAGGGATATTCCAAGACACAACGGCAGGGCGATAAGAAATACAACCAAACCAGCAGAAATATCGGTTACAAAATGTTTTTTAAGGAATTCAATATTTTCTTTCATAG
>ERZ1284728.62-NODE-62-length-13294-cov-7.926052_pt1 | contig 13294 bp, 14 predicted proteins | sample MGYA00454601_ERZ1284728 | MGnify/ENA primary metagenome ERZ1284728 (study PRJEB36292, sample SAMEA5787382) | metagenome | biome: Arctic soil; feature: perennial spring outflow channel; material: sediment | place: Canada | collected 2017-07-08 | depth 0.05 m ...
AGATCAGGTTTTTACCTGGATATTTTCCGGGCAGAAATTTGAAGTATTTGATCTCTGTTTCCGGCTGCTTTTTTTTGGGAATCGCGTGAAAATTAACCAGTGTAAATGTATTTCCGTTATAGCTGAAATCCATCATATAGGGTTCCCTATCGATCTCAGATACATAGTTTTGATCCAACCAGGCTTTGTTTTCCCGTTTCACCCTGGCCGATTTCCATAAATAGGCATAACGCTCTGTCGCGTAAGGCGTGCTTTGTGTTGGGTCACTTATCACATATTCCCATTTTGCACCTTTTCGGTTAAGCTCATCTGCCAGCTTTGCCACCGCCTGGGAACCCCCATAACCGGCCACTACTTCCTGCAGGGCGATTATATCAAAATCCTTCAGTGTATTTGCCATGAAACCAATCTCAGCCTGTGTTTTTGTCTTGCCAAAGTTCTGCAGATTCCAGGAAGATATGGCAACCTGAGCAATGAGAAGATTACCAAAGAATAAAAGCAACAAGCTGAAAAGAAAGCGAATTTTTAACACGGGGGGTTGTTTTTGTTGTTAGCTAGTCTTTAGCTGTTAGATTTTGCTGCAATATAGTTGCTTTTTTTCCTCATTTTTCCACCCAGCCTGATTTCTGAATTTCACATAGAAGATCTTAAGATCGGCCTGGGTTTGAAAGTTGGTGTAAAAAATCTTCCATTGGGCCTGATTCTCAAAATCTGAATAGAACCATAATCCGTCACACTCCGTCGCCTGATTTTGAAAATCTACAAGGAACACGTTGAGATCGGCCTGGGTTTCAAAGTCAACTTCGTACACTTTGACATTCGCCTGGCCGGCAAATTTAACCGGAAATACCGTTTGCGCAGAAAGGGGTGTTGAAAGGAATAAAAAAAGCACTGGCAATATGGGCTGTTTCTTTTTATACAAATCCGGTATTCGGAAAAATATTGGCGGCATTGTTTTAAATTTTCTTACAAAGTAGGTTTTATTATTCAGTTGTTCATATGTTACTCAATACCTCACTATACCGAGCTCACGCTTACTCCAGCGCGCAACTAAGTCGGTTCGGATTTTCAAACCGTGAAGATGACGACCTCAGCCCTTCTCCGGTCCGCAACCATTATGATAAGGTCTTGTTGTCCTATTTATTTGCTGTCGAATAGGTAATAAATTTATTGAGTAAATTTTCAGCAGCCTCCAAAAATTTCACATTCTGAAAAACTCCATTCCGCTTATGTTGATGCAGGCTTCGCAATACAAATCTTCATACCTGTTTCTTCAAGTTGTTTTCGATATCCTTCCGGGACACCAACATCTGTAACAACAATGTCCACCATTTCTATATCACAAATTTTTCCAAAACCCTTTTTTCCAAACTTACTTGAATCCGTAAGAATAATGGTCTTTTGAGCAGATTTGATCATCTTTGCATTTAAGTGGGCTTCCATCATATTTGAAGTAGTTAATCCATATTCCGGACTTATCCCATCTACTCCCAAAAACAATTTATTGCAGGCAAAGTCTCCAAGCATATCTTCCCCATAATGACCAACTACTGATGAACTGCTTTTCCTTACCACACCACCCAATTGAATGACTTCAATATTTGGATAATCCAGCAGCACCATTGTAACATTCATAGCTCCTGTAATAACAGTGAGTTTTATATTTTTTGGAATGGCCCTGGCAAGGGCAAGCATGGTGGTACCTGAACCTATAATAATAGCATCTCCTTCATTGATCATCTCTGCAGCCATTAAAGCAATCTCAGTCTTTTCCTCTACCTGCATCAGGTTTTTTTCATTCACAGGAAGATCTGTTACAAATGGGGAAACGGGGGTGGCACTTCCATGAGAACGAAAAAGCAATCCCCTCTCCTCCAGTATCTTTAGATCTTTTCTAACAGTCACCGTAGTAACTTCCATCTCTTTACTTAGGTTGGCGACGCTAACAAATCCTTCTTTTTTAAGCTTGTTTACAATAATTTGATGTCTTTCAGCAATCGTCATATCTTTTATTTTGTTTAAGAAAGTTACTTTCTTTTTCTTTCGTTTGCAAACCTAATATACTGTAAATTTAAAGAAATAGTAAACAAAACATAAATATTAATAAAAAACCTCTCTTAGATTTGCTTTTATTTCTTTTTTAATTAGTTTTGTTTCGAAATGATAGGTGAATAAGGTTTAAAAAGAAATAAATGAAAAGAACTGAGTGCATAAAGAAAATTGGCACTGAAAAGGAGTGGGATCTTGCGGTAATAGGTGGCGGGGCATCCGGTTTGGGAGTGGCACTCGATGCTATTTCCAGAGGCCTTTCAGTAGTATTAGTTGAAAAAGCCGATTTTGCAAAGGGAACTTCCAGCCGGAGTACAAAACTTCTTCACGGGGGGGTACGATATCTTGCTCAGGGAGATATTGCCTTGGTTTATGAAGCGTTAAAAGAACGCGGGTTGATGATGAAAAATGCGCCTCACGTTACCGGAAAGCAGTCTTTCGTGATCCCAATCTATTCCTTTTGGGATAGATTAAAATACGGTGTTGGCCTTAAAGTTTACGACCTGATGGCAGGCCGCCTGCGAATAGGAAAATCTACCTGGATCTCCAAAAAAGAAGTTGCAGATAAAATTCCAACTATTAAACAAAAAGGATTACAGGGTGGAGTTATTTATTACGATGGGCAATTTGATGATGCCCGCTTGGCTATTAATCTTGCTCAAACCTGCACCAACCTGGGAGGTTGTATTCTCAATTATATGGGGGTTGTAGAACTCAAAAAGGATGAAAAAGGATTCCTGAATGGTCTTAAGGTCAAGGATCAACTTAACGGAAAGTTTTATGAAATTAATGCCAAAGCAGTGGTAAATGCTACCGGTGTTTTTGTCGATGAAATCTTAAGGATGGATAACCCTGATGCCTCAAAGTCTATACGGCCAAGCCAGGGTGCTCACCTCGTGCTTGATATTTCCTTTTTAGGCGGAAAAGATGCCCTAATGATTCCGGAAACTTCTGATGGGCGTGTATTATTCGGAATACCGTGGCACGGTAAGTTACTGGTTGGAACTACAGATACACTTCGAAAGAATCCGAAAATAGAACCACGGGCGCTATCAAAAGAAATAGATTTTATTCTCGAAACCTGTGCGGGTTACTTGACAAAACCGCCCACCAGAGAGGACGTTCTGGCTGTATTTGCAGGTCTGCGGCCATTGGCAGCACCAAAAGAAAAAGGTGCAGCAACCAAAGAGATCTCGAGGAGCCATAAAGTTTCTATAACTAATAGTCATTTAATATCAATCATTGGCGGTAAATGGACAACCTTCAGAAGAATGGGGGAAGATACTGTTGACGCTATAGCAGATCTAGACCTGGTTAAAGTATTGAAAAGCACTTCAGAAAATATAAAAATGCACGGATTTCCCAATGGCAGGTCCATGGAGGGACATATGGCTATTTACGGTGATGATGCCCTTAGTATAAAGGAGTTAATGGATGATGATCCTTCTTTAGGCTTAAAGCTTCAACCCAATTTTCCAAATACCAAAGCTGAAGTTGTTTGGATGGTGCGTAATGAAATGGCTGTCAAGGTGGAAGATGTGCTGGCGAGGAGGATGAGAATTCTTTTTCTGGACGCTAAAGCTGCAATCCAGATGGGACCGGAGGTTGCTAAAATAATGAGAGCTGAGCTTGACACCGATGAAGAATGGGAGAAAAATGAGAACAAAGAATTTCAGGAAATGGCTGAAAAATATTTAATAACATCTTAAATTTAAAACCATGGTAAAAGCAAAACAATTCATTTTGGCTCTGGATCAGGGAACAACAAGCTCAAGAGCCATTCTTTTTGATAAAAAGGGAAAAATAGTTTCTGACGCCCAGCGGGATTTTGAACAACATTTCCCAAAACCGGGATGGGTAGAACACGATCCAATGGAAATTTGGACCACCCAGGCATCTGTGGCCACTGAAGCAATTACCAAGGCAAAGATCACTGCTGAACAAATTGCGGGGATTGGAATTACAAATCAACGAGAAACCACCATTGTATGGGACAGAAAAACAGGAGAACCCCTTTATAATGCCATTGTTTGGCAGGACAGAAGAACATCTGCCTACTGCAATGATTTAAAAGCAGCCGGGAAAGAGGATTTTGTAACCAAAAAAACTGGATTGATTATAGATTCTTATTTTTCAGCAACCAAAATTAAATGGATACTGGACAATGTGGACGGAGCAAGGAAACGTGCAGAAAACGGAGAACTTTGTTTTGGAACAGTGGACAGTTGGCTTATCTGGAAGCTTTCAAATTCTGCTGAGCATCTCACCGATATTACAAATGCCAGCCGGACGATGCTCTTCAATATACACACCCAAAAATGGGATGAAGAACTGCTGGAATTATTTGATATACCAGCTTCCCTTCTCCCTGAAGTAAAGTCCAGCAGTGAGATCTTTTGTAAAACTTCCGGAAAGATTTTCGCTACCAGAATCCCCATTGCCGGAATCGCTGGGGATCAACAAGCAGCTCTTTTCGGCCAATTGTGTACAGAAAAAGGAATGGCAAAGACCACTTATGGTACAGGGTGTTTTCTGGTGATGAATACCGGGGATAAACCAGTGAAATCAAACAACAGGTTACTTACTACCATTGCCTGGAAAGTAGATGGAAAAATAAATTATGCTCTGGAAGGTGCTGTTTTTATTGGCGGTGCTGCTATCCAATGGCTTCGGGACGGGATCAAGATGATCCATCACGCAGAGCTGAGTGAGGAACTGGCAAAAAAAATTGACGATAATGAAGGTGTCTATTTTGTTCCTGCACTTACAGGCCTGGGAGCTCCACATTGGGACCAGGATGCACGCGGAGCGTTCTTCGGAATTACAAGAGGAACTTCTTCAGCACATTTTTGCCGCGCTGCTCTTGAATCTATCGCATACCAGGTGCATGATGTACTTAAAGCCATGGAAAAGGATTCCGGAGTGAAAACCAGTAATTTAAAAGTTGATGGTGGTGCCACCGCAAACGATTTCTTAATGCAATTTCAAACCGATATACTTAATTGTAAGGTACAACGACCAAAAATGTTGGAGACCACGGCACTTGGAGCTGCTTACCTGGCAGGTCTTGCTGTAGGTTATTGGAAAGACCTGGATGAACTGAAAAGCCTTTGGGAAGAAGACCAGACATTTGAACCAGAAATGAAACCTGAATTAGTTGAAAAAAACTTGTATTATTGGGAAAAAGCTGTAGGTCGAACAAAAAACTGGATTGAATCTTAAAAATAAAACTATGCATCCATTAATAGCGGAATTTATTGGAACATTTATACTTATTCTTTTGGGTGTTGGCGTGGTAGCCAATGTCATCCTAAAGGGCACAAAGGGATATGGCGGCGGTTGGATTGTTATTACAACAGCCTGGGCACTTGCTGTTTTCATTGCAGTAGCTGTTGCAGGACCCTATAGCGGCGCACATATTAATCCTGCGGTTAGTGTAGGTTTGGCTATATCGGGCCAATTTGACTGGGCACTGGTTTTACCTTATTGTGCAATGCAAATTCTGGGTGGAATAGCAGGCGCTGCTGTTGTCTGGCTCATGCACAAGGATCATTTTGACATTTCTGAAGACCAGGGAATAAAGTTGGGAGTTTTCGCAACAGCACCGGCAATTCGAAATTATCCTGTCAATATAATCTCTGAAATTGTTGGAACTTTTATTTTAATTTTTGTTATCCTCTTTTTCACTCCTGCGGTTTTGGAAGATCAAACCTCTACTCCCATAGGACTTGGAACACTTGGTGCTTTACCGGTAGCTTTCCTGGTATGGGGAATTGGACTTTCGCTTGGAGGGACCACAGGGTACGCTATTAATCCTGCAAGAGATTTGGGACCCAGGCTGGCCCACTGGATCCTTCCTATTAAAGGAAAAGGAGGAAGTGACTGGAGCTATAGTTGGGTTCCTGTGGTTGGCCCTTTACTTGGATCAGCGCTGGCAGCCTTTGCCTTTCTAATGTTGCAGGCATAACTTAATCGCCTCAAAGAATTTCTTGCTTGGGGCTGAGTCTTCATGTATACTAATATAATAAACCCGAAGCCTTGGAAAAAAGAAGGTATACTAAAATAATGAATAGCATTTTTTTACGACCAATGAAATATGAAGTTCCAAATTACAGGAGCTTTTGAAGAAACTTGCAGATAATAAAACTTTTAAGCAAGCCTAAAACATAAAAATATGACAGTAGATATATGGTCTGATATAAGATGTCCTTTTTGCTATATTGGAAAACGCAAATTTGAGCAGGCGTTACAACAGTTTGAAAACAAAGAAGATGTAGAAGTTACCTGGCATAGCTTTCAGCTGGATGCTAATTTAAAAACGCAACCTGGAGTTGATCTTATAGATTATTTCACTAAAGCCAAAGGAATTTCCCGGGAACAGGCACAGCAAATGTTCAGCAGAGCTACAGAAATGGCTTCTGAAACAGGTTTGAAGTTCAATATGGATTCGCTGATTGTTGCCAATTCCTATAAATCGCATCAGCTGCTGCAATTTGCAAAATCCAAAGGACTGGGGGATGAAATAAAAGAAGCTTTGTTCGAAGCCCATTTTACAGAAGGTAAAAATATAGATGACCGGGAAAGCCTTACTAAGATCGCAACCGGCATAGGTTTAGACAAAAAAGAAACAGAAGAAGTTTTGGATTCAGAAAAATTTGCCTACCAGGTAAAACAGGATGAAATGGAAGCGAGGAACATAGGTGTCCAGGGGGTGCCGTTCTTTGTGTTTAACAAAAAATATGCTGTTTCGGGAGCACAAGCCCCGGAGACCTTTTTGGAAGTACTGGAAAAATCCTGGGAAGAAAGAACTGCTTCATAATGGAAAAACTTCTGTTTATTTATAATGCCAATTCAGGGAAGATGAATGCTTCCCTGGATATTTTGCACAAAACCTTTAGCCCGTCGACCTACACCTGCAACTTGTGCAGCCTTACTCACGGGGTCCTGCAGGAAAATGAGACCTGGAAGGCTTTTAGGAAATCCGAAAAACATTCCATGGAATTTCTTCATAAGGATGAATTTCAAAAACAATACAAATCTAAATTCGGTCATAAATTCACCTTTCCCATAGTTCTTGCTGCCACGGATAATGGCCTGGAGGTCTTTATTTCTTCGGCAGAAATAAATGCTATAGAACGACCGGAAGAACTCATAAGACTGATAGAAGAACGCCGGGAACTTTTCCGGTAACAGAATTAAATATCACTTTTTCCTTTCATTTTATTTTCTTTCCCTGAGCAAGTGATTGAATAAACTTCCTGATTTTATATAAATCTCTGGAATGTCCATTTAAAGTGTGATTTCCGCGATTATATAAATTTTTTCCGGACAACAATGATGGAAAAATCCCGTCTTCAGATTAATTCCTTTCCCACCCTGCTAAGAATTAAATGGGTTGTGGGCTCACCAAAATTGACGAGCTTATCGATGAATTGCTGCAAATGAAGCTGGTCTCTTAGCGCAACCCGAATATGTAAGTTATGCTGACCGGTTATCCTGAAAGCCTCCTTTACCTCTGGATATGATTCAATCTCTACCAATGCAGTTTGAAATTTCCCGCTAAAGATTTTTAGCATTATAAATACTTCGAGGTTATTACCCAGGAGCGTCTGGTCCAGGCGGAGGGTGTAACCTTTTATCACTCCGGTATCCTCTAATTTCTTTATTCTTTCCCTTACAGAAGAAGGAGACAGGAAAATTTGTTTGCCAATTTCAGCATAGGAAAGCCGTGAATTGATCTTTAATATGTCGATTATTTTGCGATCTACAGTATCTACCATTAATTAAAGGGTTTAAATATCAAAAATACTCTTTTTAACTGAAAAGTATTCATTTCAGCCATTGATTCAACTTTAATATAGAATGACAATACTTTAAATTCGTATTGCTATTTAAAATGAAAAATAATTGTGGATTTATATGTTTTGGTGATCCTTGGGATTGCAATATTTTGTGGATTTTTTGTTCAGACTCTTATAGGTTTTGCCGGCTCGCTTATAGCTTTACCCATACTTCTACTAGCGGTAAAATTGCCGGATGCAATAGCGCTTATTTCAATTTTCTACTTGTTTTCCAGTGCTTTTATGGTTCATCGGGAATGGCATAATATAGATAAGGACACCATTATCAGGCTTACTTTGACCTCGTTAATAGGAGTGGTTTTAGGAATTGCGGTTCTCGCCTATGCCAAACCTGTACTATTACAAACAGGCCTGGGCATTTTTATCCTTTTATATGTTGGTTATGTGCTACTGGGAAAAACAGAAGTAGCTTTAGGCAGGAAGACCAATTGGGCCTTTGGTGTGCTGGGAGGATTCTTTTCGGGTGTTTTTTCAACGGGCGGGCCATTATATGTTATAAGTGTCAAGAATTCTGTGCAGGAGGCGAAAACCTTTAGAGCAACCATGATAGGTGTTCTCGCACTTGTGACCCTAATTAGGATACCTGCCTTAAGTATTAGTGGCGTGCTGGATCTGGACCACGTAAAGATGAGCCTGGTGATTTTACCTGTTTTCTTCCTGGCCCAGTTTCTTGGCACAAAATTGTTCCCTAAAATTAATGAAGTCCAGTTTAAAAAGATACTGCTCTTCATTTTATGTCTTTCAGGATTGGCGTTAATTTTTTAATTTCCCTTCCCTAAACATTTAAGTTTACAACTACTAATCAAAAGCCTATTAAATATTTGTTGTTAGGTCTTTAAAAACCCCGCATGGTGAGGAAATGGATGATTTTGATCCTGAAAAATTTTTTATTCCTGATGCCAGCATTAAAGAATTTGAGCTTTAACAGCCGGGAATTAAAAAAATAATTGAGTTTATCTAATAATAAATAGGTATGAAAAACCGCTTTATGCGGTTGGGAAAAATCGAAAAAATGAAAAACACTCCGGAACTAATTATATTCGATGTGAACGAAACTTTGCTGGATCTGGCTCCTTTAAAGCAGCGGATCGATGAAAGTTTAAACTCTTCTTTAGCTTTTGATCTCTGGTTTTCCACACTCCTGAAATATTCATTAGTGGAAAGTATCACCGGGGAATACCGGGATTTTGGAGCAATCGGCAAAGCAACCCTGAAAATGACCGCACAAAAATTTGCTGTAGATCTTTCCGAAGAAAAAATGGGGGAAATCCTTGGCCTTATCACCAAACTTAAACCTTATCCTGAAGTTCCGGGAGCTTTAAAAGATTTAAAGGAAGCCGGATTTAAATTAGTAGCACTCACCAATGGAGGCCAAAGCACCGTTGAGGAGCAGCTTAAATACGCCGGACTTACCAAATTTTTTGATGCGGTTTACAGCGTAGAATCTGTAAAGAAATTTAAACCTCATCCTGCTACCTATAAATATGTTCTGGAGAAACAGGATATTCCTTCGCAAAATACAATGCTTATTGCAGCGCACGCCTGGGACATCGTTGGTGCCCAACGTGCAGGATTGCAAACAGGTTTTATAAGTAGATCCGGAAAATTTTTATATCCGGAAGGAGACGAACCTACCTTAAGCGCAAAGTCCCTGCAAGAACTTACTAAAGCTTTGTTAAACCGGTAAGGGGTCGTGTTATTTTTGGTCTGAATTAATAACTAAAAAATAAATAATTATGTCAAACAAAACCTACAAAACAAGTTTAAAACCTGTTGAATTGGATAATGCCAATCAGGATCAAAAAGAAATTCTTGATAAAGCAAAAAAAGCGAATGGCATGATCCCGAATATGTACAAGAATATGGTGAATCTTACCGGTCTTCAGGACACTTATGACACTGGTTATCATCACTTTCGAAAAGATAGCGGTTTCACTCCTGCAGAACAGGAAGTTGTATTTTTAACCATTAGCATCGCTAATGAATGCGGTTATTGTACTGCTGCACACAGTTATTTAGCCGACAATGTTTCGAAAACACCGGAAGAGGTGACTCAGGCAATACGGCAGGGTAAAGAAATTGGCGATAAGAAATTAAAAGCGCTACACGATTTTACAAAAATAATGAATGAGAGCCGCGGTAATCCAACCCCGGAACAGGCACAGGCATTTCTGGACGCTGGTTATTCAGAGAAACAGATTTTGGCCATAATTTTAGCACAGGCAGTAAAAACTATAAGCAATTATTCCAACCATATATTTCATACCGAGGTGGATGAAGCTTTTAGCGGAAGTAAATTAGAAAAAGCTTAATACTAAAAAAGGAAAGTGTAAAAGCTTTCCTTTTTTTATTTTCCGGAACATGAAAAATCAGGAAAAAAAGAAATACAGGATACATTTGAAGGTATAACCCTGCGCATTTTATACGATGCTGCTTCTAAGAGTGCAGAAATCCTTAACAAAAAAGGAGATCCTATCCCCGCAGTAACCAACTTCTGGTTTGCCTGGTTTGCTTTTCATCCCGATACCGAAGTTTTTAAAGCCGGACAATAGCATTGTTTTTTCACTAAAAAAATCTACCCATACCTTCAATTACTAATATTTATAATTTTGTCCTTCATCCCGTTCCAGCTCCACACCAAGGCTAAGAACCATTCGGTTTACAAAATTAAAATAAGAAACCACCAGTGTGGCATCAAGAATTGCCGGATCGCTGAACCCATATCCTTTGAGAGCACCAACAGGATCAATTTCTTCGGAATTCTGGGGACGAAGTGTTAGCTCTTCAGCAAATTCACAAAGGACTATGTCTTTTTGATCAAGCGCTGTTTCCCGGTAATCTTTCTTAAGTTGTACCAGTTTGATATCATTCTTCCAGTATTGATTTAAAGCGCTTCCGTGGTGAGATGCACAATAATTGCAGTTGTTTGCTACCGATACAACTACAGCCATCATTTCCCTTTGTGCACGTGAAAGCTCTGATTTGGAGAACATGATCTCCATATAAAGATCCATGTGCATTACAATACTTTCGGGACGAAGGCTTTGAATTTTGTGGACTTCGGCAATTTGTCCTCTTTGCTGCTTAAGCCCGGAGTAGATTTCTTTTAAACGGCCGGTAGCTTCTTCGGGTTGAATTACTTTTATTCTGCTCATAGTTTAATTATCCTGCTTAACGGTATTCCGGGTTCTCAAAATTCCACCGCGTTCCATCATCCCAGTCTTTCCTGGAATTTCCATAAGCGGGGTACCCACCCTGATCCTTAAGCATCTTAGCAAGGTGCATTAAATTATAGGTCATAAAGGTGGTGTTTTTATTGGTGAATTCAGAATCATAGCCTACCGGGGGATCGATCTTTTCATCCTTCCATTCGGTATCTCCATAACTGGGACCAGGGCCTACTTCCCCAATCCAGCCGGCATCAGCCTGAGGTGGAATGCTATATCCCAAATGCTGCAGGGCATACAGGATCCCCATTGCACAATGTTTAACACCGTCTTCATTCCCGGTTATCAAACAGCCACCAACCTTCCCGTAATAAACATACTGTCCTTTTTCATTTTGAAAGCCGCTCATTGCATACAAGCGCTCTATGAGTTTGGATGCTATTGAGGAGCGCTCCCCCAACCAAATTGGGGTTCCTATTACCAAGATATCGGCATTTATAATTTTCTCGTAGAGTTTAGGCCATTCATCTTTCGATGCTCCCTCCTTTGTCATATCCGGCTGCACACCTACAGGCAATTCGTAGTCTGCCAAACGTAACACTTCTACATTTACACCTTCAGATTCCATGATTCTTATGGAAACATCCAATAAATTTCGGGTGTGGCTTGCGATTGGAGATTTTTTTAAAGTACAATTTACGTAAACGGCTTTAAGGCCCTTAAAGGAATTTCTCATTTCTTTATAGTTTATTTATAAGTTATAGTTTTGCTTTTAATCCCTCAACGAGGGATTAAAGTAAAAAAAGCCATTATAGTAGCCAGGGCTTTAAAAAGTTCTGATTTTCCGGAGTAAGAACCGGACATCACAGAGAACAATTACCTATTCAGCAGACTCACCGGGAGATTTACCGCTGTTTTTTGTAAAATATTCGGTTTCAGAATTTAATTCAGCTCCCAAAATTACCATCCAGCTTGTCAACAGCAGCCACAACATCAGGATCACTACCGCCGAAATAGAGCCATAAACTTCTCCATAGCTCCCAAAGTTACTTACGTAATATGAAAAGCCAGAGGAGACTATTAACCATAAGAGCGTGGCCAGCAGTGCACCCGGGAAAACCATTCGAAATGTGGGATTAGGCCTTGCGGGTGCAAACTTGTAAACCAGACTCAGAAAAAATACGACCAGAATGGCCAGAATGACCCATCTTAACCAAGTGATCAGGTTTTCGATTTGTGAGGGCAGCCCCAGTTGATCCACAAGGGCCGGAAAAACAACGATTAGTACCATGCTTAAAATAAGCAGTATGATCGCACCAAAAGTAAATAAGAGCGTGATCACATTTTGTTTGATAAATCCTCTTGTTTTCTCTGTATTGTAAGCGATATCCACCCCAACAAAAAGAGATTTTGTTCCCTTGTTTGAACTCCACAAACTAAAGAGAATCCCCAGTGCCGTCCCCCAGCTTAAAGCTTTTCCCGAGGTAGCTGTAAAATTCTCTATTTGCTGTTTTACTATATCGAAAGCTTCGTCAGGCATCATGGTAGAAAGCTGGCTTATTTGTTTTTGAACGTTATCAGGATCCATCGCAAGCCCGTATATTGAGATTAAGGCCATTAGGGCAGGGAAGATCGCCAGAAAGGCATAAAATGCAACCCCTGCTGAAACTATTCCTACATTGTTTTCACCTATTTGATCTTTAACCCTTAAAAGTATCGTTTTCCATCCCGTAAATTTGATCTCTGTTAGTGATTTCGTATAAGCGTTTTGTTGCTTTTTTTCTGACATTTTGTTTTTATAAAATTAACTTCAACTGAAAGTAACATTACTAAACATATGAAAAATTAAGCTTTCCATTATTTAAATTACTGTTAATTAGAAGGTTTTTGATATTTCTGAACACAAAATAAAACCCAAAAAACGAACATTCACAGAGGTAGAAAAACCATTCTACCATGACCATAAAAACAGGAATCTGAAGGACCAGATTTATTCTTAGAGCTTAAATGGAATTCAAAAATATCTTTGACCACTTTCACCTAATAAGAAAGGGGAAGCGGACTGGGTAATAATTAAAACAGCGAAAATTGATCTGTTGAAATCATCAGGATCTACCAAACCGGGAGATGCCTGACGATTTCACATTTCTTGTCAATTTTCTAAATTCCCTTATATGGCCGGAATTGTAATTTCCTATTAAAAAGATTATTTTAGGC
>ERZ1284728.63-NODE-63-length-13217-cov-34.765613_pt1 | contig 13217 bp, 13 predicted proteins | sample MGYA00454601_ERZ1284728 | MGnify/ENA primary metagenome ERZ1284728 (study PRJEB36292, sample SAMEA5787382) | metagenome | biome: Arctic soil; feature: perennial spring outflow channel; material: sediment | place: Canada | collected 2017-07-08 | depth 0.05 m ...
GCTTACATTTGAACTTTATAAAACACAAAAAACTATGAGTTTTTTAGATTCTGTACTAAAAGTATTTGTTGGCGATAAATCCAAAAAAGACGTCAGTGAAATACAGCCAATCGTCGAGAAGATTAAAGCACTTGAAAAGGAATATGAAGCGCTAAGCCTTGATGAACTCCGTGAAAAAACCGCTTTCTTTAAGAATAAAATTACCGAAGCTACCCGGGAAATAAAAGAGAAAATTGAAAGCCTTACAAAAGAGGCCGATGCTTCTAATGATATCACCCGGAACGAGGATATCTATGCTGAAGTTGATTCTCTCAAGGATAAAATGTATGGTGTCTCTGAGGCTGTTCTAAATGAGATTCTGCCTGATGCTTTTGCAACCGTAAAAGAAACCGCGAAACGATTCTTTCATAACCCACATTTAAAGGTTACAGCTAGTGCTTTCGATCGCGAAATTTCAGCAGAAAAAGATTATGTGAACCTTGATGGAGATCATGCTATTTGGAACAATTCCTGGGATGCCGCCGGAAAACCCATCACCTGGGACATGATACATTACGATGTTCAGCTTATTGGTGGGGTGGCGATGCACCAGGGAAAGATCGCAGAGATGCAAACAGGGGAAGGTAAAACGCTGGTTGCAACATTGCCAATGTACCTTAATGCACTATCCGGGAAAGGTGTACACCTAGTTACGGTGAACGATTACCTTGCAAAAAGGGATAGCGCCTGGATGGCACCTATCTTTCAATTTCACGGACTTACCGTAGATTGTATAGATTATCACCGGCCAAACTCTGCTGCCCGAAGAAAAGCTTATAATGCAGATATCACCTATGGTACAAATAACGAATTTGGGTTTGATTATTTAAGAGATAATATGTCCCATGCACCTGATGATCTTGTACAAAGACCCCATAATTATGCTATTGTAGATGAGGTGGATTCGGTTTTGGTGGATGACGCCCGTACTCCGTTGATTATTTCCGGACCAATTCCAAAAGGGGATATTCATGAATTTGAAGTCCTGAAACCTGCAATTGCAAATATTGTTGAAGTTCAGCGCCAACATCTTACAAAAATTTTAGCGGAAGCCAAGAAACTCATCGCAGCCGGAAACACCAAAGAAGGGGGATTACAGTTGTTGAGAGTATTCAGAGGTTTGCCAAAAAACAAGGCACTTATAAAGTTTCTGAGTGAAGAAGGAATAAAACAACTGCTTCAAAAAACTGAAAATCATTATATGGCAGACAACAACCGGGAAATGCCAACGGTTGATGAGGAGCTGTATTTTGTAATCGAAGAAAAAAACAATCAAATAGATCTCACCGATAAGGGAATTGAATTCCTTTCCGGAAAAGAAGACCCGGATTTCTTTGTGATGCCGGAAATTGGTATGGAAATCGCCAAAATTGAGAAAAAAGGTCTTGGCAAAGAAGAAGAGGCCGAGGAAAAAGAAGAGTTATTTCGTGAATACAGCGTAAAAAGCGAACGTATTCACACCATGAGACAACTTTTAAAAGCCTATACGCTCTTTGAAAAGGATACCGAATATGTTGTAATCGAGAACAAGGTAAAGATAGTAGATGAGCAAACCGGACGTATTATGGAAGGCCGTCGTTACAGTGACGGACTGCACCAGGCTATCGAGGCCAAGGAAAGTGTAAAGATCGAGGATGCCACTCAAACCTTTGCCACAGTTACCCTTCAGAATTTTTTCAGAATGTACCGAAAACTTTCAGGGATGACGGGTACTGCCGTAACTGAAGCCGGTGAACTTTGGGAGATCTATGAACTGGATGTGGTAGAAATTCCTACCAACCGCCCTATCGCGAGACAGGACAAAGAAGATCTGGTTTATAAAACAAAACGGGAAAAATTCAACGCGGTAATCGATCAGGTTACAGAACTTTCAAATGCCGGAAGACCGGTTCTTATAGGTACTACTTCCGTGGAAATTTCAGAATTGCTGAGCAGGATGCTTAAGCTTCGGAATGTTCCTCACAACGTATTGAATGCAAAGCTGCATAAAAAAGAAGCCGATATCGTTGCCCAGGCAGGACAATCGGGAATCGTAACCATCGCTACCAACATGGCAGGTAGAGGTACGGATATTAAATTGAGCAAAGAAGTTAAGGCAGCCGGTGGTTTGGCCATTGTAGGTACAGAACGTCACGATTCCAGACGTGTGGACAGACAGTTACGTGGTAGAGCCGGGCGCCAGGGAGATCCGGGAAGCTCGCAATTCTTTGTGTCGCTGGAAGACAACCTGATGCGTTTATTCGGATCGGAAAGGATTGCCAAACTCATGGACCGTATGGGACTTGAAGAAGGAGAAGTGATTCAACATTCCATGATCTCCAAGTCTATTGAGCGGGCTCAGAAAAAAGTGGAGGAAAACAACTTTGGAGTTCGTAAGCGTTTGCTGGAATATGATGATGTTATGAACGCACAGAGAGAGGTGATCTACAAACGTCGTTACCATGCATTATTTGGAGATAGACTGAAAGTGGATATCGCCAATATGATCTATGACACTTCTGAAGTGATCACAGAAAACAACAAGGTTGGTACAGATTATAAGAATTTTGAATTTGAACTCATCCGTTATTTTTCAATGAGTTCCCCTGTTTCCGAAGAAGAATTCGAGAAAATAAGTGTTCAGGCTATCGCCGCAAAAGTTTACAAGGCAGCTTACGAGCATTATCAGCAAAAAATGGAGCGCACTTCCAAACTTGCCTTTCCTATTATCAAGCAGGTTTATGAAGATTCATCCAATAACTTTGAAAGGATCGCAGTTCCTTTTACCGATGGAAACAAGAGCCTTCAGGTAGTTACAAATCTTGAAAAGGCATATGAAACCGAAGGTAAACAGCTTACAAAAGATTTTGAGAAAAATATAACCCTTGCTATCATTGATGAATCCTGGAAAACGCATTTGCGCAAGATGGATGAATTAAAACAAAGCGTCCAGCTGGCAGTTCACGAGCAAAAAGATCCATTACTGATCTATAAATTTGAAGCTTTTGAATTATTTAAAGTGATGCTGGATAAGGTGAACAGGGATGTTATCTCCTTTTTATTCAAAGGTGAAATCCCGGAAGGGACTACCCCAAATATCCAGGAAGCACGTCAGCCCAAACGAAGGGAGAAAGTAGAAACCAACAAAGAAGAGATCCAGAATTTGGATGAGCGGGCCGCACAAAGCCGTGCTGCAGGACAACGCCAGCAGCAACGTCCGCAGGTAACCGAAACCATTGTTAGGGAACACGCTAAAATTGGTAGAAATGATAGGGTTACCGTGAAAAATGTAATGACAGGGGAAAACAAATCCATGAAATACAAACAGGCGATTCCTCTCATTGAAAAAGGAGATTGGGTTTTAACAGGAACCGAATAATAGTTTTTAAATCCTATTTAAACAGTAAAATGTTCGGGATAGAGTCAAGATCGTTCCGCCTTTGGCGTAACTGCAAGAGCCAGGAACCAGGACTTGATTTTAAGTAACTGATAAACTTTCCGGACAACAATATTTTTTAATCATCATTATTTAAATAATCCCGAAGCAAACCTTCGGGATTTTATTTTGCCAATAGGAATTGTTAAATTTTAACTTATTTTAGCTTCTAAACAAATAGCATCATTCATGAAGAATTACCGAATTGAAATTAAATGGGCCATAATTTTTACGGTCGTTGGCTTATTATGGATGGTTTTTGAAAAAGCCATGGGATGGCATTCGGAGAACATAGATAAACATCCACTTTACACCAATCTCTTCGGGTTTTTGGCTATCCTGATCTATTTTCTGGCATTGAGAGATAAAAGAAAAAATTTCTATGACGGATTGATCACCTGGCGTCAGGGATTTGTTTCGGGAATCCTGGTCACCGTTATCATAACCCTGTTAACACCGCTTTCGCTTTATATAACACACGAAGTTTTAAGTCCGGAATATTTCAGCAACATGATCGAGTTTAGTGTTGAAAATAACAGGATGAACCGCAATGATGCAGAAGCTTTATTTAGTTTAACATCCTACTTGATCCAGGGAACTTCCTGGGCGCTGGTAATGGGAGTAGTAACCGCAGCCATTGTAGCCCGGATACTACGCACAAAAAAGGAAGATAATTAATAAAAATGTCTTTATTTTGCTCTCCACTTTTTCACCCGAACTGAAAACTGAAAATTCTAATTAATTTTTAATAATAAATTCGGGTTAGGGCAATTTTCAAGATATTGATCAAGATCTTGCTTGGCTACAACCCCGGGGTAATCCCCATTAAAACCCTGTAAATCGTGTATTATTTGAAAATGAAGATGCGGTGCATAATCTCCGTTCACTTTTGTAGAACCCAGGTCCCCTATTTTATCCCCAGCTTCCACAATTTGTCCAAAACAGAGATTTTTAATACATTTCCGGCTTAAGTGCCCATAGAGCGTATAAAACATTCGTTCCCCTATCATATGTTCTAAAATAATAGTAGGTCCGTAATTCCCCATACCCTCATTATCATGAAAACTATGAACTGTTCCATCCAGAGGTGCTAAAACAGCGGTTCCGGCTTCAATCCAAAAATCTAACCCAATATGGATATTTCTGGGTGTTTCTGTTTTATCGTCGTTAAAAATAAAACTCCGCTCGTAAAAATTTCTTTTTTCATTATATCCGCCATAGGCAACTTTTGCCTTCTTTTTGGATAAAAAAGAATCTATACCTTTTTTAATTTCGCCAGAGGAAGGGATTTCAATGTGCTTTAATTCCTCGCTTACTTCAGACAAGTCAATATGCGCATAATCCTTCTGCTTAAATTTAGTATCTAATACAGGTGTAAAGTCTGAGGTACATTCTTTTATAAAATCGGAAAATCTGGTATTAGGCATAAGTTCTTTTTTTCAAAAATAACTTATTTTATTTCAATTTTACTAAAACTTGCGTTAATGGAAATACTTCTTTTTCCGTTGGTAGATTTGTAAAAACCGTTCAACATTTGGTTGTCATAAGATTTGGTAGCTTTCACAGTGGCAACCTTTGGATACTCTATGCTGCTTTGAGTTCCGTTGTAGTTAAAATTGAGGGCAGCATCCGGCAGTGAAAGCCTTAAATCGCTGTTTTTAAGCGTAACATCAAGATTTTTAAATTCCGGATGAAGCTTCCCTATACTTAGTTCACCAAAAGTACCTGATAGGATGGCAATTTCTGTGATCTCTCCAATATTTACATCGCTGGAGTTAGAAATAAGCTTAATACTTTTCGCTTTATCAATCACAACATCCTGAACATAACTGGTATTCAAAACACCGTAATTCCATTGGGAAACTGCAATTGGGGAATAAGATACTTTTACCTCCGTATTTTCGCCATCTATTATATCTGCTGAAAATTTACTGTGGGAAATATTGGCTTTCAGGTTATTTGCGCGTTGCCCAATTTTCACTTCCCCATGTCGCACTTCCAAATTTAACCTGGCATTGGCGGGAATCTTGATCCTGAGCGTGCGTACAGTAGTTCTGGGCTTCCCGGAATTTGGGCTTTTTGGAGCAACAGAATATTCTTTCAATTCCATATCATTTGCTATTCTTTCTCCTAATTGTTCCATTTTCGAACCAAAATTCTCCGCCCATAGTTCCATTTGCGCTTCAAATTTTTCTTCATTTAAGGCCATTTTCTTTTCTATATTTTTCTCCCAAATTGCAGCATTCTTCTCAAATTGCTTTGCCCATTTTTCCATGGACTTCTCAAAGTCCTTTCCAAAATTGTTTTCCACCTGTTTCTCCCATTTTTTCATATACTTTTCTCCATCCTTTTGATAGGCTTCATAATCGAAATTAAGATTTCCCATTTTGGCAGCAAAATCTGGTGGGAGCGGTGGATTTTCTGCAAGATTTTCCATCATTGGAGCAACCATTTCGGTCATTATGGGCGCTATTAATAGTTGTAGATTCCCCATAGCTTCACCAAAACCGGCCATATCCATTTCCTTGCCCCAGGAAACCCCACCGCCCGAGGTAATGCTCACTTCGCGAAGATCTCCGGAAGTTTCCAGGTTCCATGATTCCATTTGTATTTTGGCTTCCTCCGGACTAAGGTTTTTTGTATCCAGCAGGGCTTCTATTGAAACCTGATCTTTATTCCAATGTTCCACAATAACCCTTGTATGCCGGGAGTCTATATTTACCTTTACATCTTTATTGGTGTTATAGGTTTTTTCAAGTTTTTTGGATTGTGAAAATGTCGCTGTACAAGCAAGCAGCAACAATATAATAAAGGAATTATGCCTTAAGATTTTCATAACTATCGGTTTTAGATTTTTTGATTTCGTTTAATTTTGTTTTTAACCTGCGTAACAAGTCAAGTCTAAGTTGTAAGTTGGACAGCATAGCTTCAATGGTTTGCTCATTGGGGCCGGTTTCATTCAACTCTGTATTAAGCCGTTGATATTCCTTATCGAGTTCTTCCAGCTCCAGCATAAAGGCATCTATAAGTGCTTTATTGTCATTATTGATCCCAAGATTGGCCAGTTCTAAATTGATTCCGGCCAGATAATAATTTTCGATCTTCTTAAAATCCGGGGAAACATCACTTAACTGAAATCTTTTTTCCTGAGTTACCTTCAGGGTATCTTCTTCTTTCAAAGTATCAACGAGTTGAATTTCATTTCCGGAATTTCCTGAAGTATTCCAGAAGAAAAACCCCACTCCTAAAGCAACTATAAGTACCACAGCGATTTTCCGGTAAAAATAAAAGTTCCCTTTGGTTGCTTTAGGCAATGCTTTATCCAGCTTGGCCTCAAAGCGTTTTTGGTGCTTCCTGCTCAATTTCTCGGTTGGTTGGAAATCATCATTTCTAAACAGTTCCCTAATATCCTGTGCCATTTTTTAATTTTTTTAATTCGTCCTGTAATTTTCTTTTGCCCCTATGAATCAGGGTACGTGAAGCCACCTGAGTTATGGATAAAATCTCTGAGATCTCTTCGTGATCATAACCTTCTGTTAGATATAAAATCAACGGATATTTATACCGCTCCGGTAATGATTCTATGCATTGTTTTACTTCCTGAAGACTAATTCCGTCTTCCACCTGCCAATCCTCATCTTCTTCAACCGTTCCTATTATGTGCTCATTTAAAGCCACGAGTTCCATTTTTTTGGATTTCAGCCTATCTATACATTTATTGATTACAATCCGCTTTAGCCATGCTCCAAAAGCCACTTCTCCATTGTATTGATGCAGTTTCAGAAAAGTTTTTATAAAGGCTTCCTGCATCGCATCTTCAGCTTCAAAAGGATCTTTCAAAAATCTCAGGGCTACTATGAACATTCCTTCACTGTAGCGGTTATAGAGTTCCAATTGTGCTCTCCTGTCATTGCCCCGGCATTTTTCTATAATCAGATCCATTGGAAAACAAGGTTTTGGTTAGCTGGTTTATTAAAAGACGATAAAAATATCCATCTGTTGCAAAAATCACTCAAATTATTTTGATCCAATAAATTTAAAAAGTGTGTCCTTAAGTTTTAAAATAATTGGTTTGCCTGACGTAGCGTACCAATTGAAATAAATGGCTGTATGAATACCTGTCTCTACTGAAAATATTCTGCATTATAAAATATTGAAAATCAGACTATCTGAAGTTTAAACGAATATCAGATACGATATCTTTGATCCTGAAAGATTTGGCATACTTTTGGGAATTAAATGATTATCGAAATAAGCTTGAGAAAATGAGTAAAAGATATAAATTGATATTAAAGATCGCCGGGATTATTCTAATAATAATTATGGGCGGTTTGTTTTTTAAGGAATATGCTGTTAAAGCGTATAGTCCGGAGGAAACGGTTGTATATCAGGACGAATCCCTGGAACTTGAGGTTTTTTACAACAGGCCTTCCAAGAAAGAGCGGGAAATTTTTGGGGGATTGGTTCCTTATGGAGAAGTTTGGAGAACAGGTGCCAATGAGGCCACTACATTTTTAACCAATGAAGAACTTTTGGTGGACGGCTCTGTTTTAAAGGCGGGAAAATATACCTTATGGACCATCCCTATGGAAGATTCCTGGAAAGTGATCTTCAATTCCCAAATGTATCCCTGGGGGATCGATTTGGATGGAAAGGCGTACCGGGATCCTCAATTTGACGTATTAATCCTGGAGGCTCCAACCTTTAAACTTAAAGATACCTTGGAGCAATTCAGTATTTATTTTGAAAAATACAATGAACTCGTTTTTTTGAAAATGGCCTGGGATACCACCAAAATTGAGCTACCTATTAAAACAACAAAAGAAGCACAAAACGCGCTTCTTTTCTCAAAATAAATTTTTTAAATTATTATTACTCCTCGTCCAGCATCAGGTTTAGGGTAACATCTATATTATCCCTGGTTGCTCTTGAGTAAGGGCAAATCTCATGCGCCTCATTTACCAGTTTTTCTCCGGTTTCAATATTTATGTTCGGGATATAGGTATCCAAAATTACTGATAATTGCAGATCATCTTCTTCTGTTTTTCCAATGCCAACGGTTGCGGTTACATTAAAATCTCCAAGATCTACTTTATGTTTTTTAGCCACTACCTGTAAAGCACTGCCGTAACAGGCAGAATATCCTGCTGCAAAAAGTTGCTCTGGATTGGTGAGTTTCTCTCCTTTTCCACCCATACTTTTAGGCATGCTTAGTTTCATATCAAGAACGCCATCATCACTTTTCAAATGACCTTCCCGTCCTCCTTCTGTGGTAACCTTAGCTTTGTACAATGTCTTCATCTTACTAATTTTTGTTTAACTTTATATAGTTTTGAAATATACTATCTTAAGAAGAGGGTATCAGCACAACTATTCATAAATTTGTCCTAAATAACGTATCACTTTTGACCAAGTCCTCCAGCAAATCTGCACTTAATCAATCAGAAAGCACTCCTGCTTTCCCTCGTGTAAATGCAGATTCTATTCAGAAGATTAAAGCTTCCCGAAAAAAGCAATTTTCAGGTGAAGAGCTCAAGGATTTGTTGGTTTCCGGAAATAAAACAGCGCTTGGAAAAGGGATCACACTTGTGGAAAGCAATCAGCCCACACATCAGCAAAGGGCAGAAAAACTAATAGAATCCTGCCTTCCTTATGCCCATAAATCTATTAGGATTGGTATCACAGGAGTTCCCGGGGTTGGTAAGAGCACTTTTATTGAAGCCTTTGGAAGCTTCCTGGTAAAATCAGGCAAAAAAGTAGCGGTTTTGGCCGTAGACCCAAGCAGCTCGGTTTCTCATGGAAGTATTATGGGAGATAAAACCAGGATGGAAAATTTGGTTACCGAGGAAAATGCCTTTATCCGCCCCTCCCCATCAGGCGATTCTTTGGGAGGAGTTGCGAGAAAAACCCGGGAAAGCATAATTCTATGTGAAGCGGCTGGTTTTGATGTGATTTTAATAGAAACCGTTGGGGTTGGTCAAAGCGAAACCACCGTCCATAGCATGACCGATTTTTTTCTTCTTCTGAAGTTAGCCGGAGCCGGAGATGAATTGCAGGGAATAAAACGCGGAATTATTGAAATGGCCGATGCCATCGTGATCAACAAAGCCGATGGTGATAACCTGAAAGCTGCCCGGGAGGCGCGGCTGGAATTTAAACGGGCACTGCATTTATATCCTCCTAAAGAAAGCAACTGGCAACCCAAAGTTTCCCTTTGCAGTGCGATGGATAATACTGGCATTAGCGAGGTGTGGGAAATGATAAGCAAATATAATCAACTCACAAAAAAGAATGAGTTCTTCGAAAAGAACCGGCACGAACAAAATAAATTCTGGCTATTGCAAACCATCAATGAACATTTAAAGAAACGGTTTTATCAGGATCCAGAAATTAAAAAAGCGTTAAAAGAACAATTAACTGCAATTGAGAATAACGAAACCACCCCCTTTGCTGCAGCCAAAATATTACTAAACCTGCAAAATGAATTATGATTTCACCATAATTGTCCCGGTTTATAATGAACTGGGCAGTTTGAATAGGTTAGAGCAACTTTTGAACACTTATTTTCAAAAAGATTCGAATAAAGAGTTTCTAACCTTAAAGTTAGGAAAAAGCAACCTTAAATCTTCGAATCAAATAGACATGTAACAGGTAGAAAAGGTATCCTAAACAGGCACCAATCAGCATCCCGGTAATTACATCGAGTGGGTAGTGAACCCCAACATAAATGCGGCTATAACTAACCACCAGTGCCCAGAAAAGCATCAAATAAATCAATTTAGGATAGGCCTTTTTCAAGATTAACCCCACAAAGATCGCCAGTGAAAAGGTACTGGCTGCATGGGCTGAAAAATATCCAAACCGCCCGCAGCGCACCGCAATAAATCTTGCATATTCCATTACGCCTGCCTGCCTGCAGGGCCTTGGACGCTCGAATCCGTCTTTAAAAACATTTGCAAGTTGATCTGTACATGTAATTAGTAAAGCGACCATAACCATTGAAATTATGGTTCCCTTCATCCCGTATCTTCTAAAAATAAGGTACAATAACAGCGCATAAAGTGGAATTGCCGTCCATTTATCAGTGATTAATAACCAGAACCAGTCCCAGGCAGGATTTCCAAGATTATTTAAATACAGGAATAAATTCGCGTCTAATTCAAGGATTTTTTCAATCATTCTTTAATCTTCATAACGGGAAACTTCCCTGTCATAAAACTCACTGGCTTCAGTGATCAAATCCTCAGCAAGCGTTGCCAATTCTTTTTCATCACTTTTATCAAAGTCTTCCAGCCACTCTACATCATCATTTTCAAGATTGATTATAAAACGGGGATATTCTGTGTGTATAACAAAAATAGCATCGGGATAATCGGTGTTATCACCTAAAAGGAATTTCGGGAAATCCATAATTTCTTATTGTTTATTTGGTAAATTTAATAGTAATCCTTGTTAATTATATTCGTTTCTGATTTTTTTTTGAAATGCCGGAAATCCGGTTGTAGCCTACTTTGTTTTATTTTTCAGGTACTGAAGTAGCCGCTGAAAAAACCAGCTCTTCTTTCAGAATTAATTTTCTGCTTAAATAATTAAACCTAAAATACAATAATATCGCCGAAGCAGACAATCCAACCAACAATCCCAACCAAATTCCCATGCTCCCGAGTTGATCTGCTTTTCCAAAATAAATTGAAACCGGAAATCCTATGATCCAATAGGCAATAAAACAAATAAGGGTTGGAATCTTCACATCCTGCAGGCCTCTTAAAGCTCCCAGGATCACGACCTGTAAACCATCACTTAGCTGAAATAATGCTGCGATAATAAGTAATTGAGCCGCCAGAATGATCACTTCGCTATTGTCTATATATAGGGTGGGCAACCAGTCTTTCATTAAAATAAATCCAAGTGCAAACAGGGCCTCGATCAAAAACACCAATAAGAATGTGGAAAGTGCAATTCGCCTTAAGTCCTTGTAATTCTTCAAGCCCTTTTGATTTCCAACCCGTATTGTTGCTGTAACTCCCAGTCCTACCGCAATCATGTAGGTCATAGAAGCCAGGTTAAGCGCTATTTGATTTGCCGCCTGTGGATTGGTGCCCAGGGTTCCTGCCAGAAGGATGGTTCCGGCAAAGATTGCTACCTCAAAAAACATTTGTAAAGCGGTAGGAAACCCAAGTGCGAGAAGGCGCTTAAAAACAGATATTTTAAGAAGCTCCTTTTTGCTCCAGATAAAATAATTTCTGAATTTTTTCTTTCTGCGAAGGATCTCCCAAATGAACCACAACATAAAAAACCGTGAAATCAGTGTCCCTATCGCCGCTCCCCGAAGTTCCAGCCTTGGAAAAATCCATATTCCGTAGATGAGCAGATAATTAAATACCACATTCACCACATTGGAGATCAGGATGGCGTACATGGAATATTTGGTTTGTGAAAGTCCGTCTGCAAATTGCTTATATGCCTGAAATATCATAAGCGGGATCATTGAAAAAGCCACAATTTCAAGATATGGAATCGCGAGCTCCACCACTTCCGGCGGCTGGTTTAAATGATATAAAACAGGTTTCGCCAGCAACAATATCAAAAATAAAAAGATCCCGCTCACGCCGCACATCATAATACCGTGATGAAAATAGCTTCTTCCCTTTTCAATATCCCCGGCACCATCCGCCTCTGCAATAAGCGGGGTGATTGCAAAGGAGAATCCTATTCCCAGGGAAAGCGCAATAAAAACAAGGCTATTCCCCAGGGATACTGCAGCCAGGGGTGCAGCTCCCAACTGGCCTATCATTAAATTATCTACCAGGCTAACCAGCACATGACCCAGTTGCCCCATCATGACGGGGAAGGCAATGTGTAGATTTTTCTGAAATTCTCTTGTGTAGGCTGCTAATTGCAATTCTTAAATTTTAAACTGCAAAGATAACAGGATTTGACAGGCCGGAAATTGAAATCGGTTTTAATTTGGTCCCTAAGTGCGAAGGTTAAAATGATATAATTTTTTGCTTTTTCATTCTGAACGAGCTTTTAGGCTAGGAAGAATCTTATGATGTTGAGATAATTTGATCTTATGATCTTATGATGATATGATGATATGATGATTTGTTTTCTGTTTATTGCCTCTCAAACATGATTCGCCCAATGAGTGCGCGGGATTCTTCACTGCGTTCAGAATGACATGTCAAGATGGTTTTTTGTCATTCTGAAAGAGCCATTATGATGATGTGATAATTTGATTTTATGATGATATGATGGTTTTTTTCAAATGTTTTCTGTTTATTATCTTTCAAACATGATTCGTCCAATGTGTACGCAGGAATATTCACTGCGTTCAGAATGACATTTCATAGTGTTTTTTTATCATTCTGAACGAGCTGTTCACTTCCTGATTTGTCATTCTGAACGAACTTTTGGGCCATTATGATGATGTGATGTTATGATGATTTGATAATTTGATCTTATGATGATTTGTTTAAAATGTTTTCTGTTTATTGTCTTTCAAACATGATTCGTCCAATGAGTAAGCGGGATTCTTCACTGCGTTCAGAATGACATGTCAAGATGGTTTTTTGTCATTCTGAAAGAGCCATTATGATGATGTGATAATTTGATTTTATGATGATATGATGGTTTTTTTCAAATGTTTTCTGTTTATTATCTTTCAAACATGATTCGTCCAATGTGTACGCAGGAATATTCACTGCGTTCAGAATGACATTTCATAGTGTTTTTTTATCATTCTGAACGAGCTGTTCACTTC
>ERZ1284728.64-NODE-64-length-12999-cov-34.129249_pt1 | contig 12999 bp, 9 predicted proteins | sample MGYA00454601_ERZ1284728 | MGnify/ENA primary metagenome ERZ1284728 (study PRJEB36292, sample SAMEA5787382) | metagenome | biome: Arctic soil; feature: perennial spring outflow channel; material: sediment | place: Canada | collected 2017-07-08 | depth 0.05 m ...
AAACGGACTTTCTAAGATGGATTATGTTCGGGTTTTAGTAGCTTCTTTAGCCTATCTATCCCAAAATCAAGGGGATGCAGTCGGACTTTTTGCCCTGAATGACCGCCACCTGCGCAGCTTGTATCCACGGGTTCAAAAAAAGCATTTTAACCGACTTCTGCTAGAACTTATCAATATCAAAAATGAAGGTAAATGGCCGGAGAATCCAATGGCTTCTGAAAAACTTCACGACCGAAGTCATAAGGAAATTATCTTCTTTATTACCGATATGTATGAAAATACTTCTGAATTGACCAATTTTATAAATCGGCTAAAAACAGCCCGAAATGAAGTTGTGGTATTGCATATAATGGGAAAAAATGAGCTTGAATTCGACTACCAGGGAACAGTAACTTTTGAAGATCTGGAAACCGGTGCAAAAATGAAGGTTGATGCGAAGGAAGCAAAAAATGCTTACTTGAGTTCTATGGAAGAAATGATAAAGAATACCAGGGATACGCTGCTGGCCAAGGGCATTGATTATCAGCTTTTCCGGTTGGATGAACATTTGGGAGAAGCGCTGCAGCTATTCCTAAGGAAACGAAACAATTTGATGTAAATGACCTTCCTGAATCCTACATATCTCTGGGCTTTATTGGGACTGGCCGTTCCTTTAGCCATTCATCTATGGAGTAAAAAGGAGGGCAGGACCATCAAAATTGGAAGTATTCAATTGCTGAAACAATCGGATCCCAAAAAGAGCAGCAGTATAAAATTAAATGAATTATGGCTTTTGCTTTTGCGGTTGCTTGTACTAACGATCCTGGTGCTTATTCTGGCAGCGCCTCAGCTTAAAACAAAAGGCGAGAATATACCTGTAACCTATCTTATTGAACCTTCATTACTGAATCATGAAAATGTAAATTTACTCATAGATTCGCTGGATAGCGCTTCTGAAATAAAGCTTTTGCAATCGGGATTCCCGAAATATCAGAAGGAGGAATTTGAAGAAACAGATCTCAGCATTCCAAATTACTGGCAACTAGCCCGGGAAATGGAGGATTTACGCACAGATAGCATTGTGGTTTTTACAAATGCTTTTAGGGCGGGTTTTAAAGGGAAGCGACCGGAGATAAGTAAAAATATCAACTGGATCGTTCTGGATCCCGGGGAAACAAAAAAGGGATTTGTAGAAGTTGTTCAAAAAGGAGATCAGCTTGAGGTGATCTCTGTAAAAAGCGATCATCAAAGTTTGAGGTTTGAAAAAGAACTTCTTTCTTTAAACAGCGATGGGATTGTGATAAATGCAAATAAGGACAGCATTATGATCTCTTCTTCAGAAGATAAGAAATGGCTGTCACTGAATAAAGCCGATTCCCTGAGGGTTTTAGTGAGCTATGACGAAGATAAGCTTGCTGAAATGAAGTACATCAGTGCTTCCTTCAAGGCGATTTCAAAGTACCTGGACAGGAAGATAGGAGTGAAGGCAATTCAGGATTTGGATACCCTGCCAACCAAAAAATATGACCTTATTGTGTGGTTAAGTGAAGCCCAGGCTCCTTCAACCGAAGTTCCATTACTTGTGTTTAAACCAGACAGTCTTGCTCGTTCCATTATAGTACAGGGATCTTCAGCAAATGTTTTTCATCTCACCGGCAAGCTGAATGTTGAAAACAGCACTCACCAACATTTACCTGAGCATTTGCTGAGCCTGATGGGAATGCACCAGGATCTGGGAGAAAAGGTAAAAGAGTACGACAAAAGAGTGATGGACAGCAAAGAACTTCTGCCAGTTTCTGAAGCAAATGCGAAAATTCAGGATTTTTCGGAAACACTTGATCTTTCTAAATATTTATGGATCCTGCTGGGGCTTTTGATCATTTCAGAAAGGGTCCTTTCAGCTTATAGAAAACAATGAGAACAGTTGGAAAAGACATATTGATCAGGTTTAAAAACCGCTGGCAGTTTATGCGCTGGATGGAGATCTTCCTCTATGCGATTGGGCCGGCCTTGCTCATCTTTTTTCTTTTTCAGAATCTTATCCTCACGCTGGTGGTTTTTATGCTGGTTGCATCGGTTTGCGCTCTTATACTTCGCCCATGGAATTTGAAGTTGGAAGATGTAAGCTCTTATATGGACCGGAAATTGAGTTCTATGGAGTACAGTACAGGTTTACTGTTAATGCCACAAAAAAGTTTGTCCGGACTGGCACAGCTTCAGCAACAAAAAATTTCAGCAGAACTCAAGGAAAAAGCAGGCAGTATAAAACCGGAAAACAATCTTTTTAAAGCCGGACTGATCAGTTCTGGATTGATCCTAATTGGATTTATAATGTATCAGTTTCAATTAACCGATCATTTTAGAACCTCCCAACCTTCCGCGGAAGAACAGGAAATAATCCTTTTTGAACCTACAGATGCTGCTTCAGCAGAAAACGATCCCCCGGTTTTGGAGAGCCAGCAGCTAATCATCAGGTATCCAGGCTATACCGGGCTTTCTTCAATTTCTACCTCAAAAATGGATATTCAAGCGGTGGAAGGTTCCCGGGCAACCTGGAAACTGAAGTTCAGCGCTAAAGTTGACAGTGTCACTATGGAAAGTATGGGAAATAGCTATCCTATGAATCTGGTGGAGAATTCCTACTCCGGAACTTCGGTTTTGAACACTTCCGGTTTCTACAATTTCAGATTTATGGATACACTGGGAGGTTCCTATGTTTCCAAACTTTATTCCATAGAAGTGATCGCGGATAAAAGTCCTGAAATTGAGGTTGAAGCACTTAAACAATTCTCATCTTTCAGCTTTGATGATGAAAAACGTGTGGAATTCACCACTTTGATCACCGATGATTTTGGAATTGCAGATGCATTTATTATTGCCACGGTAAGCAAGGGAACAGGGGAATCGGTGAAATTTCGGGAAGAAAAACTGAGTTTTGAAAAGTCGGTTGAACGGGGTGCGAAAAGCGTGAAGCTTTCAAAGAAAATAGACCTGGACCAAATGAAAATGGAGCCCGGGGATGAGCTGTATTTTTACATTGAGGCGAGGGACCTGAAACAACCGGTGGCCAATATATCCCAAAGTGAGACGTATTTTATGGTGATAAAGGACACGGTTTCCTATGCCTCAGTCGAGGAAAGTTCCCTGGGAGTTGATCTTATGCCTGATTATTTCAGGAGTCAGCGGCAATTGATCATAGATACCGAAAAGCTTATCAGTGAACGAAACAAATTAGAGAAATCAAAATTTAATTCCATCAGCAATGATCTTGGATTCGACCAGAAAGCGCTCCGGTTGAAATACGGACAATTTATGGGCGATGAATCTGAAGGCGGAATGCAAGCGCAGGCACAGGAAGGAAAAGGGGAGGAGGAAGATCCGCTTGCCGAATTTACCCATGACCACGATGGGGATAATGAGCACAATTTGGTAGAAGAACCGGAACACGATCACGGGAAAGAGGAGGGGGAAGAGGCGAAAGACCCGCTCTCAGAATTTCTGCACGATCATGGCGATCCGGAATCGGCAACGCTGTTCACGGATAATTTAAGGAGCAAGCTCAGGAAGGCACTCAATATTATGTGGGATGCCGAGCTGTATTTGCGTTTGTATGAACCGGAAAAATCCCTGCCTTATCAATATCAGGCGTTGGCTTTGATCCAGGAGATCAAGAACAGCGCGCGCATCTATGTGCATCGCATTGGGTTCGATCCGCCGCCCATAAAGGAAGAAGTACGATTAACCGGAAAAATTGATGAGGTGAACAATTTTCAGAAAAAAGAGGACCTCAAAAAACCGGAATCTTATCCATTTATCAGAAAAGCGGTTTTAAGACTGGAGCGGTTAATTTCTGATGAGCTTCCTGTAAATTCTGAAGACAGGAAACTTTTTGAACAGGCAGGAAATGAACTCGCCGAAAAAGCCATTGACGAGCCGGGAAAATACCTTCAGACTTTGCAAAACCTTAAATGGTTGTCTGAAAAAAATCAAAACAAACCGGAGATTTTTGTGAATGTACAGCGCGGATTGCTTTTGGCGATCCCGGAACCAGAACCCACACCCGGAAAAAGAAGGAGATTTTCTGGAAAGATCAACGAATTACTCTTAAAAGAACTGGAGCAGAATGACAGATAAATTCACTTTTTTAAATGAACATTTAATCCTGCCAATTCTTATTGGCGCAGGTATTTTAATGCTTGTTTTTATCTGGAAAGAATGGTCTCAATCCGGGAAACATCGGTTGGTTCTAAAGGTCTTACTGTCTTTATTGGCTGTTGGATCATTGACCCTTATTGCTTTAAAACCCGCTATTCCAGGTGAAAAAGACTCGAAGAAAGTCGTACTGCTAACAGAAGGATTTAACGATTTTCAGGCAGACAGTCTTAAAAAAACACATAAAAGAATAAAACCACTGGAATATGAACCCGGAAAATTGCTTTCAGAAGAAATAAAATTTGCTGAAAATGTATTTATCCTGGGTCACGGATTGAGGGAATATGACCTGTGGCAGCTGGATGAAGTTCCGGTGAAATTTCTTGGCGGAAACCCACCCGAAGGAATTGTAAAACTAAATTATGAACAGGAGAATTTTGTTGGGGATAATTTGGTGCTGATGGGATTATATTCAAATCCCAAAACCGGAAACCGACTTGTTTTGCAGGATCCTGGTGGAACCGGACTTGATTCGCTGGTTTTTAATTCGGAAGAAAAACAAAATTTCCTGCTTTCTGCCGAATTAAAAGTACAGGGAAAATACCTGTTTTCCCTGGTGGAAAAGGATTCTTTGGGTGAAATCCTGACATCAGATCCGGTGCCGGTGAAGGTAACCGAAAAAGAACCTTTACAGATATTGATACTAAACAGCTTTCCCACTTTTGAGACCCGTTACCTGAAAAATTTTCTGGCAGAAGCCGGACATAATATTACCGTAAGAAGCCAGATCACAACAGGTCGCTACAAATATGAATATTTTAATACCGACCGCAGCCCGCTTGGAAACCTGACAGAAAACAGTCTCGAACCTTTTGATCTCCTCATCATAGATGCTGCTACTTTGCGCAGCCTGCCCGGAAATCAAAGAAGTGCCGTAGAAAATTCGGTGCGGGAGAACGGTCTTGGGGTCTTTATTCAGGCCGATGATGGTTTTTTTAAATCTCCGGGAATTTCAGATCTGGAATTTGAAAGGGTTACAAATTCAGAAATAAGTTTGGAACAATGGCCGGGAATAATACTTTCTGTTCATCCTTTTGCTATAAAAGATGAGTTCAGGACACAGTCTATTCATACCACCAATAATATGATTTGGTCCGGATATAAACGAAATGGATCTGGCAGGATTGGCACTACGGTTTTTACAAATACCTACCAGCTTGTGCTGGACGGGCATAACAGGGAATATAAGCAATTATGGTCGCAGGTAGTGGAGCATATAAGCAGGAAAGAAAATCCTGTTGCAGAGTGGGAGACGGAACAATTGATCGCTTACAAGAACGAGCCTTTTAATTTTCGGGTAAGAACGCTTACAGACTCCGTAATGGTTGAAAACCAGGATGAAAATACAATTCCAATGATGCAGGATGTTGATTTTCCAACGCTTTGGAAAGGAACCACCTGGCCAAAACAATCTGGATGGAATAGCCTCCAGGCAGATACTTCCGGGGTTTTTGAATATTATGTAACAGAAGAAACGCACTGGAGGGCTCTTACGGCTTTTAATACCCTTGAAGATAATCGCCGCTATTTCAAACGACCTGAGACAGCAGGGCAAGGGTCACAGACTTTGGAGCCAATAAATCCCCTGTGGTGCTTCGGATTATTCCTGATCTGTATGGGAGGATTATGGCTGGAGCCGAAACTGTGATGTAAAAAACAAATCGCAGGAACTAATTACCGGGTGGGTAGGTGATCCAGTTCTTTTATCTCATTTTTATATTTGGATGGCAGAATTAGGGCTTTCAGCAACCAATCTGCCTTTATTCTTATACTGAGTTTATAAAGTCCAAGTAGCGGATTTAAAAGCGAGAAGCTTCGGTGGCCAAGTAATTCGCCTACCTTTTTTGGCACTACAAGTGTTTGTGCTTCCAGTAAGATTTTGTAGCGCATTATGCCCAGATGTTTTCGGTACTGACTGAAAAGGTCATCCGTGTAATGGCTGTGTTTCATGTTCCGGTTGATATGTTCCTCACGCATCCTTTCCCATTCTTCAAAGGTTTCGGGTAGCCCATTCAATCCCATTCTTTTCCCAACTCTGTAAAAAACCTGAAATACTTCCTGTTTTTCCTCCTTTTTCAACTTGCGTTCCAGTACTTCAAAGGCCCGGATGGAGTAATCGATGAGCATAAAGAGCACATCCCTATAAGCCCAGTCAGGAATAGTTGCGCCGCGTTTTTCTTCCACGTTTGCATGGATCGCGGCCATGGCATCAATCGCGCGCATCGCTGCCTGTTTTTCGGAAAACACGATTATGCGGGCGTAAGAAACGGTTGAGAAAAGCCTTCCCAGTGGATCGGCAGGAAGACGGCCTGTAAAGTACAGCCAGTCTACAGCCTTGCTTAGTGCAAATTCTGCAGATGCACCTGCGAAGATGAAAAGGATAGTGTCACCCTTCCCCCAAATCTCCCGTACCACGGAGCTCTTATCTACAAAATATTCCATTCCATTTACTTGTGTTGTATCATTTAAAGCTGAAAAGCACGGGAAATACAAAAGTCACCAGAATTGCCCAAACGATATAGATCGGCAAAAATGAGGCTATGTTGTTTTCAACCTTTCCCACTTTATCACCGTCTTTAATGGCCTGGAATTGCCTGAAAGTCACCAGGAGCAGATTTGTAAGGATAAGGATGTTACCGCCTAAAACCGCAAGCCTGTTTGGGGTAATTCCCCATTCTGAAATTCTGAAAACAATAGCAGATAGTGCAATTCCATTTACAATAATTGTCACAATTGATAGGCACAGCAAGGTAAGTGCCCCTATTTTGCTGTCGGAGTTTTTTGAGGTTTCGGCAATGGAGAACAGGATTATAGCCATAACCCCAATTAAAAGCACATTAAAGATCAGTAAAAATTCCCTGTCATTATAGGGATCCTTGCCTGTAAAAATTACCGCACACAGGTAAATTACAAGCATTATGAGCAATAATGGCGTAAAAACCTTCGCGATCACCGGAGAAACCTTGTTTACTAACTGCGGATTTGTTCGAACGAGGTAAGTTCCAACTATTGGAGCAGCAGCAAGGCCCCAAATAGCTATGTATTTGAAATAGAATTCTTCAATGGGAAGATCAATGAGCTCAAATAGTCCCAGTGTAATTCCGGTCATTAAGCCCCCTGCAATAAGTAAAATTGTAGTCATTACCACCAGGTCGCCATTAAATCTCAGAAACTCCAGTCGTTTTTGAGGATTCTGCTGATTGCCAACGAATATAAACCCTAAACCTGCCCATAAAAGCAACGGGAGGTGAATGCATACCAGGATCAAGGTGTCGCTTTTATCATCGTTGGGAAGCAGGTTTATATAGATGGCAGAAACCAAAATTACAGCAGAAACAATAACCAGCTTTTTTGTCCCGACATTTTGTTTCCATGCAAAATAAGCCGTCAGCAGCGGAAAAATAACAAAGGCGATATTTCGGGGATAAAAATATTCGGGATCGAGTCCGGTGAATTCAGGTATTTTGGCGATTAATCCTGCCAGAAAGGAGGCGATAATTACGAAGATCAATTCTTTATTTGTTCCCCAGGATATTTCTTCGCCCTCAAAGTTTAGCCGTTCATTCCAGATTTGTGCCGATTTTGTTTCCTGAATGTCGGGAAAAACAAGGTTAAAAGATTTCTTGAAAGTCGCTTTGTTGTCCCGGTACAGTTTTTCCAGTTGTACAGGATTGTCCAGGTTGTTTTTGATTAGATTTTTCATCTTGCCGATTTGTTTTTTATCTGTTTATTTCTGGGATTTAATCAATTTTTCCAGTGCTTTAAGATGAGCTTCGAAGGCTTTCCTGCCATCTATGGTCATAAAATATCTGGTATTGGGTTTCCTGCCGACAAAGGATTTTTCCATTCCAATAAACTCCTCTTTCTCCAATCCTTTCAAATGGCTGGCCAGGTTACCGTCCGTCACATCTAAATATTCCTTCAATGCATTAAAATCCAGGGTATCGTTCACTGCGAGTATAGACATGATTCCCAGTCTAACCCTGCTTTCAAAAGCTTTATATAAACCATCAATTATTGCTTTCACTTTTCGTATCTCAAGTGCATGTAAATACCATAAATAATATGCATCAGGCCAAAACCAATTGCCCAGAACAAGAGCCCCAAACCAGGGAAATAAGAACTTATCAATCCCAAAATGATTTGAATCATTCCCAGGTATTTCAAGTCTTTAAAGGTGAATTCGCTTGCATTTATAAGTGCCAGGCCATAAAATATCAAAGTTAAAGGCGCTATCAATTCAAAAACGCCTTTTGAGATCATGACCAATATAAAAATCCCACCAGTAACAAGTGGAATGGCCATATTTATCACTAACCTGCGCGACACCGGGTTCCAAAGTATTTCATTATTTTTTGTTGCTTTCTTAGAGGATAAATAAATAGCTGTTCCTACGGCAAGAAGCAGAACTATAATAGCAAGAAATGCAAGATTAAGTATATCGCCGGAATTCTCCAGCCTGGGCAATGTATTGTAAATGGCGTCCCCTGGATTCACGTAAAATAGGCGATAGGCGAAATATGCACCTGCCAGCGCATAAATTCCTGCCAAAATTCCGGACAATCCAGTTAGTGATAAGAACTTTGTGGACCGCTCCATCATCAAGCGAATCTCCGAAAGATCTTTTATATATTCCTGTTCAGTTTTCATAGAAAGTACTTTGAATTTCAAAGTTAATAAAGAATATTGAGATTTTAAATTTTTTATTGAAAAAAAATCAAAATAGGTGCTTTTAAATATTTTCAGGAAGAAGAAATGGAAAAATGATGCAAAAAGCTCTCCAGTGCAAAAATATTAAATTCTACCTGTGCAGATTAGCCAATATTTTTTGTTTAGTCCATTAACCTTTCCTTTAAATTTAAATCGAATTATTAACTATAATTATTTTATTATGTTGAAAACCAGGGTAATAATTTAGGATTTTGAGTAGATAAAGAATATATTTATGAAGACATCAATATTTTCTCCCTACAGAATCCTGGATATTACTTTATGTATCAGAAAATTTTTATTTTATTGATCCTTGTTCTTTTTACCGGGAACATCGCGGGTTATGCCCAGGATTCCCATATGAATTTTAAGGCCATTACCATAAATGAAGGTCTATCCCAAAATACAGTAGTTGATATTGTTCAGGATAGCCTTGGATATATGTGGTTTGCCACAAAAGATGGCCTCAACAGGTATGATGGAAGCAATTTTAAAATTTTTAAAAAATCTTTTGATAGTCCCGACTTGGACGGGGGTAATGGAGGAAAACTGTTCATTTATGGAACCGATCTTTGGATGATAACAAAGGGAGGTAAGCTGGAAGTTTTGGATCTTACCACCGAAATTTTCTCCAGGCTGGAAACTATTCCTAATTCCAAAAAGAAACTCCCACCTGTAACAAGTTTTTTAATCGATACCGAAAACAGAACATGGATAGGAACTGCAGAAAAAGGAGTTTACCTTCTCAACGGCGCCGGGGAATTAATCACACATTATTTTGATCAGGCCCCTCTTAAAGAAAGAATAAGTTCTAATAATATAAACCAAATTTTCAAAGATTCTTATGGTAAAATATGGATCCTTACAGACCGGGGGGCAAACGAACTTACTGACACCAGTATAAAATCCTATTTTCAAAATACCAACTGCAAAGTTATTATTGAAACTATGATTAGGGATCTTTTTATAGGAACAGCAAATAAAGGATTCTATGTAAAAGGTCGGAAAGACAAAAATTTCAACAAACTTCGTCGATTCGAGAAGGGAATACCAAATGATATTAGTGTAACATCCCTGTTTTACGATAAAAACCATCAGTTATGGATAGGAACTTATGGTAAGGGGCTATACATAGCAGACAATAAAATTGGTGATATATCCCATTTCCTGCCAAACAAGCGGAATAAAAATTCTCTTGGCTCCAAAGAAATCCTTTCTATTTTTTCAGATAATAATGAGGGAATATGGATAGGTACAGATGGAGGGGGAGTGAGGTTTTTCGATAAATTTTTTGAAAATTTTCAGATCCTTGCAGATCATAATGTTCCTGAAGAAATCTCCTTTGAAAAGATAGCAGCAATCACTACAGACAGGAATGGGGTGATCTGGTTCGCGAATTCGGTAAATGGCCTTGGCAGCTATGATCCAGCAGTTAAAAGGTTTGAAATCATCAGGGATGAGGTTTTTAAGAATGAAATTATCACCGATTTAGTAACAGATGATGCGGGTGATATATGGATTGGAACCCAAACCAACGGCACTTTGATTTTTGATTCCCAAACTCGTAAAATTGAGAATCTCCTTATCAAAAATATCGATCTCCCACAGCAAAGGTTTTCCGGTTTTACCCCGGCAGAGAAAAATCGAATGTGGGCCGGTTCACCAAATTCTGAATTGGTTTTATTAGATAAGTACAAAGGGGTAATACGAACTTATTCAGAAGAAGGAGGCGGGAATGGAAAAATCAAAGCCATAACGAGGATAAGTGATTCATTGTTGGCGGTAGGTTATGAAAAAAATGGAGTAAGTATTTTTAACACGAAAACATGTAATTTTCAACAACTGGCACAGGAATTTATTGCTCGAAATTTATCGGGAATAGAAATAAATTCCCTGTATTTCCTCAACGACTGGTTATGGGCAGGCACAGAGGGGGATGGAATATTAGTAATAAACCTCAAAACGGGTAGATCAAAATTATTTAATGAAGAAGACGGGCTGCCTAATACCACTATATATGGAATTCTTTCAGAAAATTCCAGGAAGGTCTGGGTAAGCAGTAATAAGGGTTTATTTCGGCTGACTTATAAAAAACATGGAGGAGACATTGAAATAGATAAATTAAACATTTACTCCAGGGTTAATGGGCTACAAAGCAATGAATTTAACCCCGGTGCCTATCACAAAGGGGAGGATGAAACTTTGTTTTTTGGAGGAAATAAGGGTTTGAATTTTTTTAAGGGAGAAGAAATGCCGGATAGAAGAATTCAATCAAATGTTATAATTAACGAAGCAACCGTTGATAATATACCTTTAAAGCATGATAAGTCCATAAGTTATATAGAAAGGATAAGGTTGCCTTACAGCCAAAATTCTATTGCTTTAAATTATTCAGCTTTAGCATCTATTTCTTCTGAAAAAATAAATTTCACCTACCAACTGGAAGGATATGATGAAGAATGGATTAATGCAGGTACCCGGAAATACACGGCATATACCAACTTACCTCCGGGTGATTATCTTTTCAAAATCAAATTAGCCGATAATATTATTGAAAATGCTCCTGTAACCACTTTGGGAATTTCAATAGCCACACCATATTGGAGAGATTGGAGATTTATTTTATTACTTATTGTATTAATTATAGCAACTGCTTACAGCATTTATAAATACAGAATTAATCAGATTTTGGAATTGCATAAAGTGAAAGACAATATATCGGCAGATCTTCACGATGATCTGGGGTCAAGGTTGACCAGTATACATATGCTTTCAGCAATATCACAGGCTAAATTCCATCAAAATAAGGAGGTGACCAGAATGCTTGGCAGCATTGATAAGGAAATTTATGAATCCTCTGAAGCCCTGGACGAAATAGTCTGGAATATGCGAAGTGCAGACGAAAGTTTAAATGATATGATTGCCAAGATAAGGAGATGTGTAAGTGAAATTCTTGAAAACCATAATCTGGAATATTCTATAAAAACCTTAGATGATTTTGAATCTAATCAATTAAATATGCAAAAGCGTCGGGGTTTATTTCTTATTTGTAAAGAACTCATCAACAACATTCGTAAACATGCAGATGCAACTAATGTTAACCTGGAAATTTCCATTGACAAAAAAATGCTTTATATAAATGTGCAGGATAATGGTAAGGGTTTTTTTACTGAAAGAATTACTCACAGAAATGGCATCACCAATATTAAAAGAAGGGTTAAAGAATGGAGTGGTAAGATTCAAATTAATTCGGAGTCAGGTGAAGGAACTTGTACAGAAATCTGGATACCCTTTGAAAAAAAGAATCGCTTAATAAATTTGCTTGGATGGAGGCCTTAACTTTAAATTTTTTCTAACCTTAAAAGGGGATGGTAAAATTATAATATATTCATTAAGTTTAAAAATGAAAAACCGGTTGGTAATATTTGAAGACAATGAACGCCTTCGTAAATCCCTGGTAATCTTACTCAATAGTAGTGAAGATTATACGGTATCGGGAGATTTTCCCAATGTGCTTGATATTAAAAAAAACATTGAATCCTTATACCCCAACATTGTGATATTAGATATCGACATGCCGGGGAAGGATGGGATATCGGCCATTCCGGCAATTAAAGAAATTGATCATGAAATCCTTGTTGTTATGTATACCCAATTTGAAGATGATGATAAGATCTTCAGGAGTTTGTGCGCGGGGGCAGATGGTTATATTTTAAAAAAAACACCACCCGGCCAACTTTTTAAAGCCCTGGCCGATGTTAAAAGTGGAGGGGCAGCTATGTCACCTACTGTAGCAAAAAAGGTCATGGCATCATTTCGGGAAAATCATTCCGGGGCGGCCGTAAAATATAATCTAACCGAAAGGGAAATCGAGGTCTTGAAGCTTTTGATTAAAGGCTGCAGCATAAAATTTATAGCATCGGAGTTACAGATCGCCTATGAAACCGGCAGGTCCCATTTAAAGAATATTTACACTAAACTCCACGTTAATTGCGGCAAAGAAGCTATAGCAAAAATATTGGCAGAGAAAATAAAATTATAAAAGCCTAAATGATCAAAATGAGAAATATAAATTCGTTTCTGCCTGGTGTCCGGGGA
>ERZ1284728.65-NODE-65-length-12888-cov-38.875555_pt1 | contig 12888 bp, 9 predicted proteins | sample MGYA00454601_ERZ1284728 | MGnify/ENA primary metagenome ERZ1284728 (study PRJEB36292, sample SAMEA5787382) | metagenome | biome: Arctic soil; feature: perennial spring outflow channel; material: sediment | place: Canada | collected 2017-07-08 | depth 0.05 m ...
TGTTGCCGGAAGGGGCAGATCCGCTGGATGTAAGGTACAATGTTATTCAATGGGTGCACAGGTCTACCAGGGGTTGGAGTTATGGTGCAAGCGTGGTTGATCCCAGAACCGGAGAAATTATTAAAGGGCACGTAAGTTTGGGAAGTTTAAGGATACGTCAGGATTATTTGATCGCCCAGGCTTTATTGAATAAGCCTTATGCAGCCCGGGATGATGATCACCAAAAAATGATGGATATGGCCGTTGCAAGAATACGGCAACTCTCTGCCCATGAGGTTGGTCACACCATTGGATTCACACATAATTTTGCTGCCAGTACAAACGAAGATGCTTCGGTAATGGATTATCCACACCCAAAGATCACTATTGAAAATGGTGAGATTTCTCTTGATAACGCCTATGATTCAGGGATAGGAGCATGGGACAAGATTGCGGTAAAATACAGCTACGCAGATATTCCGGAAATGTCTTCAGAAAAGGAATTTTTGAAGGCTGTCTTGGCTGAAGCAAATGACAAGGGCCTTCAGTTTATTAGTGACAGTGATGCAAGAGCTGAAGGTGGTGCTCATGTAAATGCACATTTATGGGATAATGGAAAAAATGCTGCCGAAGAATTAAACCGGGTTTTGCAAGTGAGAAAACAGGCTATTTCCAATTTTTCTGAAGATAATTTCAGGGAGGGAGAGCCATATTCTGTTTTGGAAGATGTTTTTGTACCGCTTTATTTCTTTCACAGGTATCAAACCGAAGCTGCAGTAAAACTTATTGGCGGACTGGATTACAATTATGCAGTGAAGGGTGGAAAACAAGAGCCAGTAGAAATCTTGTCATCAAAAATGCAGGAAGTAGCTTTAGCTTCGGTTTTACAAACATTAAATGCAGAGCACCTGGCAATTCCCAAAACTAAACTGGAACTATTCCCGCCACGCGCTTTTGGATATTCCAGGTCCAGGGAATCTTTTAAAAGCAATACAGGTGTTGCTTTTGACGCTTTGGGAGCTGCAGGAACAGCAAGTAACCTAACCCTGAGTTTGTTATTGCATCCGGAAAGAGCTGCCCGTTTAGTGCAGCAAAAAGCGGTAAATAATGCGCAACCCGGATTGAGCAAGGTTTTAAAGGAATTAATCTCTAAAACAATAGGTGCTGCACAAAAAGACACTTATTTGCAGGAGGTTCAAAATACGATCAATTATAATGTACTTCAGCATTTAATGAATCTGGCGGTTCACAAAGATGCAACTCCCCAGATAAAAGCGGAAGTTAATGCTGTAATAAGCAATCTTGAAACATCGCTGGAAGTTAAAAAAGAAGCTTTTTACAGGCAAATGCTTCTTGAGATTCGTGAATTCAGAAAAAATCCTTCAGAATTTAAAGCCTTGCCAACCGCACCCGAAATTCCAGATGGTTCTCCCATTGGAAGTTTTATGTGTGAGGGATAAGATGCTATGTATTAAGAAGATATTCAGATAAAAATCAGAAATAGAGAAATAAAATGAAAGAGGAAATAGATTTAAGAAGCGATACCGTTACCCGTCCTACCAAAGAAATGTTGCAGGCGATAATGTCCGCTAAAGTGGGGGACGATGTTTATAAAGAAGATCCCAGCGTAAATGAACTGGAAGAAAAGCTGGCCAAAATGTTTGGAAAAGATGAAGCTTTGTTTTTTCCAACCGGAAGCATGGCAAACCAGGCAGCGATAAAATTGCATACTAGACCGGCAGAGCAGCTGATTTGTGATAAATGGGCTCATGTGTATAATTATGAAGGGGGAGGAGTTTCTTTCAACAGCGGGGTTTCCTGTAAGCTTTTGGATGGTGACCGCGGGATGATTACTGCAGCGCAGGTGGAAGAAAACATCAATCCGCCGGATTTTTATCACAGTCCGTTAACCAGTTTGGTTTGTCTTGAAAACACTACCAATAAAGGAGGCGGAGCTTGTTACGATTTGGCGGAGATCAAAAAAGTGAGAAAGGTTTGCAACAAGCACAAACTGGGATTGCATCTTGATGGAGCGCGTTTATTTAATGCTTTGGTAGCCAAAAATGAATCGGCAAAGGATTACGGGAAGTTGTTCGACACTATTTCTATTTGTTTGTCCAAAGGATTGGGGACACCCATGGGATCTGTACTTATTGGGGATAAGGAGTTGATGAAAAATGCCATCCGGGTAAGAAAAGTGCTTGGAGGTGGAATGCGGCAGGTAGGATTTATGGCTGCGGCCGGGATCTATGCCCTGGACCATCATGTGGAACGCCTTGCTATAGATCATAAAAGAGCTTCAGAAATTGGAGCTGCCCTAAATGACCGGGCTTATATTGGAAAAGTTGAACCTGTTGAAACAAACATTGTGATCTTCTATCTTCAGGATATTTCGAATGAGGAAAAATTCATGAAAAAGCTTCAGAAGGAGAACATTAGAATAAGCAATATGGGGCATGGGAAATTGAGAATCGTTACGCACCTGGATTATTCCGAAGAAATGCATCATCGGTTTCTGGAAGTGCTTGAGAAAATAAAATTTTAAACCCAGCAAATGGGTTAAGGACATTATTATTCAGCAAAAAGGGCCTCAAACATAAGCTTTGAGGCCCTTTTAGATTTCAGTAAAAATCTGATCTAAGTCTATTGATTGAACATATCCATTCCGGGGATATCCGGCATTCCATCTTTGGCCACAGCGGCAAGTTCAGCCTCATTGATATCGGAAGCTTTTTGGATCGCTTTATTTAATGTTAAAACAAGATAGTCTTCCAGTTGGTCCTTATCTTCCAGCAATTCATCTGCAATAGAAATATTTTTTATCTCACGTGCAGCAGTTAGGGTTATTTTTAAAAGACCATCACTGGACTGCTCATCTATAAGAACAGATTTCAGGCGCTCTTTGGTCGCTTCTACTTTTTCCTGGGTTTCCTTGAGCTTATTCATCATTCCCATCATATCTCCAAACATAATTTCCTGTTTTTAAAAAGTTAAATACAAATTTACTAAATTGGGAGCTTATAAAAGTAAATATGAAAACAGTATTATTTATTCTATTGGGAAGTTTTACCTTTGTAACCGCGCAAAACCAAAATGCATTGAAAAAAGAAATCACACCTCCCGAAGCGATTAAAATAACCAAAGAACTTAAAGTTCATAATCAAGTTAGGATAGATGATTACTATTGGATGAATAACCGGGAAGATCCCCAGGTTATAAGCTATCTAAATAGCGAAAATGATTACAATGAGAAAATGACCGCTCATACCAAAGAGTTTCAAACGAAACTTTTTAATGAAATGAAAGGCAGGATCAAAGAGGATGATAAATCTGTTCCCTATAAATTAAACGGATATTGGTACTTAACACGTTTTGAAAAGGGAAAAGATTATCCCATCTATTCCCGAAAGAAAGAATCTCTTGATGCTCCCGAGGAAATTCTGTTTGATGTAAATGAAATGGCAGAAGGCTATGATTATTACAGTCTTGGCGGATTAAATGTAAGCCCGGATAACAAACTTGTAGCATTTGGCGTGGATACTTTAAGCCGAAGAAAATATACCATTCAGATAAAAAACCTGGAAACTGGGGAGATCCTTCCGCTGAGAATAGAAACTACAACCGGTGGATCTACCTGGGCAAATGATAATAAAACCCTTTTTTATACCAAAAAAGATGATCAAACACTGAGATCAAATCAAATATTCAAGCATATCTTAGGGACTTCTCCTTCAAATGATCAGCTGGTTTTTGAGGAAAAAGATGAAACTTATAACACCTATATCTACAAATCAAAATCTAAAAAATATCTGATAATTGGTTCGGGAAGTACGCTTACAAGCGAATACAGGATTTTAAATGCCGATACCCCTGAAGGGGAATTTAAAGTTTTCCAACCAAGGGAAAGAGGTTTGGAATATGGGATTAGTCATTTTGAAGATTATTTTTATGTGCTTACCAATAAAGATGGTGCCACCAATTTTAAATTGATGAAAACTCCGGTTCATAAAACCGAAAAAGAAAACTGGCAGGTGGTTATTCCGCACAGGGACGATTATTTGCTTGAAGATCTTGATATTTTCAAAGAATATCTTGTTGTGAGTGAACGGCATAATGGATTGAATAAAATTAAGATCAGCAGATGGGATGACAATACAAGTTATTATTTGCCATTTGACAATGAAACCTACACCGCCTATACAAGTATAAACCCCGATTTTGATACAAATATTTTAAGATATACCTATAACTCCCTGAATACTCCTACTTCTGTAGTCGATTTTAATATGGCAACGAAGGAAAAAATGATTCTAAAGGAACAGGAAGTTTTAGGAGGAAAATTTAATAAGGATAATTATACTTCCGAACGTATTTGGGCCACGGCAGAAGATGGTACAAAAATTCCAATTTCTATTATTTACAAAAAAGGTATTAAAAAGGATGGAAATAATCCGTTATTGCAATATGCATACGGCTCTTATGGTTCTACTATAGATCCGTATTTTTCTACCGCACGTTTAAGCCTGCTGGATCGCGGATTTATTTATGCCATCGCACATATTCGCGGAGGGGAATATTTGGGCAGGACCTGGTATGAAGATGGAAAGCTTCTGAAAAAGAAAAACACGTTTACAGATTATATTGATGTTTCAAAATATTTGATAGCACAAAACTACACCTCTTCAGAGCATTTATACGCGATGGGCGGTTCTGCCGGTGGGTTGCTGATGGGAGTGGTAGTAAATATGGCTCCTGAACTTTATAACGGGGTGATTGCAGCGGTTCCTTTTGTAGATGTTATCACTACGATGTTGGATGAAAGCATTCCTTTAACCACTGGAGAGTATGATGAATGGGGGAATCCGAATGATAAAGAATATTATGATTATATGCTTTCTTATTCCCCATACGACAATGTAAAGCGGCAGGATTACCCAAATATGCTTATTACAACCGGCTTGCATGACTCACAGGTGCAGTATTGGGAACCCGCAAAATGGGTTGCAAAATTGAGGGATTTTAAAATGGATGATAATATTTTGCTGCTTCATACCAATATGGAAGCCGGACATGGAGGAGCTTCAGGAAGGTTTGAAGCATTGAAAGAAGTAGCTGAAGAATATGCGTTTTTATTAGACCTTGAAGGAATTACCGAATAGTTTAAATATTTTACTAACTTTGACAGGTTTTAAAATTAAGAATAATTTAACTAGTTTTAGAATTTTCAGAAAGCAGAAGATTGTAAAAAACTTCATTTATGAAAGAAGAAAAAAAGGTGTACGATAATGTATTACAACTTATAGGGAATACTCCTTTGATACATTTAAATACCATTACCAAAAATTTTAAGGGTGATTTTTACGCAAAAGCGGAAGCCTTTAATCCGGGACACTCCACCAAAGATCGTATAGCACTTTATATTATTGAGGAGGCCGAGCGTGCGGGAATTTTAAAACCGGGAGATACAATTGTTGAAACAACTTCCGGGAATACGGGTTTTAGCATTGCTATGGTTAGTATTATAAAAGGATATGAATGTATTCTTGCCGTTAGTTCAAAATCTTCGCAGGATAAGATAGATATGTTGAAAACAATGGGGGCAAAGGTATATGTTTGTCCTGCAAATGTTTCTGCAGATGATCCTCGTTCTTATTATCAGGTTGCTAAAAAACTGCATGAAGAAACTAAAGGTTCAGTTTATATCAATCAGTATTTCAATGAGTTGAATATGGACGCCCATTATAATTCCACGGGTCCTGAAATATGGGAACAAACCGAGGGAAAGATCACTCATTTGGTGGCATGCTGCGGAACCGGGGGAACAATTTCCGGAACTGCAAGATATTTAAAGGAACAAAATCCTGAGATCAGAATTATTGGAATAGATGCTTTTGGATCGGTTCTTAAAAAATATCATGAAACCCGCGAATTTGATTCTGAAGAGATTTATCCATATAGAATTGAAGGTTTAGGTAAGAATCTAATCCCTACTGCTACAGATTTTGATATTATTGATAAGTTTGTAAAGGTTACCGATGAAGAAAGTGCGCATACGGCAAGGGAATTGGCCAAAACCGAAGGAATGTTTGTTGGATATACCAGCGGTGCAGCGATGCAGGGAGTAAAGCAATTAAGCCAGGAAGGTGAATTTGATGCCAATAGCAAGGTTGTAATAATCTTTCCTGATCACGGTTCCCGATATATGAGTAAGGTATTCAGTGATGAATGGATGACCGCTCAGGGATTTTTTGATACTAAAAATGAGGAAAACGCAAATCAAATTGAGTTTATAAAATAACCGAGGTGTTTTTCCCACATATCATAATGAAAAACATCCTTTTATAAGAGGATGTTTTTTCTATAAAGCAGTTAAAAGATAAAGGATTATTATTGTAAAAAATGAGTTGTATTTAAGTAATTTACCGCTCTTAATGTAAAGGTCTATGAGAGATTTATTTGATAAAATATATAAAGATAAAGGTCCGTTAGGGAAATGGGCAGAATTTGCTGAGGGATATTTTGTGTTTCCCAAGCTTGAGGGACCTATTTCAAACCGAATGAAATTTCGCGGAAAGGAAGTAATTACCTGGAGTATTAATGATTATCTGGGACTTGCAAATCATCCTGAAGTAAGGAAGGTGGATGCTCAAGCGGGGGCAGATTATGGATCGGCCTATCCTATGGGTGCCAGAATGATGAGTGGCCATACAGATTTGCATGAAAAGTTACAGGACGAACTGGCATCTTTTGTAAATAAACAGGCAGCATATTTATTGAATTTTGGATACCAGGGAATGGTTTCCACAATTGATGCACTTGTTTCCAAAGCAGATGTTATTGTATATGATATGGATGCTCATGCATGTATTATAGACGGTGTGAGACTTCACGTAGGTCAGCGTTTTACCTATAAGCATAACGATATGGAAAGCATCGAAAAGAATCTTGACCGTGCTACCAAAATTTGCGAACAAACCGGCGGTGGAATCCTTCTTATTTCTGAAGGGGTTTTTGGAATGCGCGGGGAACAGGGAAAACTTAAAGAAATTGTCGCCTTAAAACAAAAATATAATTTCAGGTTTTTTGTGGATGATGCACATGGATTCGGAACCCTTGGCGCTACAGGAGCCGGTGCAGGTGAGGAGCAGGGCGTGCAGGATGAAATTGATGTTTATTTTGCGACTTTTGCTAAATCCCTTGCAAGTACAGGAGCGTTTATAGCGGGTGATAAAGAGATCATGGATTATCTTAAATATAACTTAAGATCCCAAATGTTTGCAAAATCCCTGCAAATGCAATTGGTGGTTGGTGCTTTAAAAAGACTGGATATGCTTCGCACTATGCCGGAATTAAAAGCAAAACTATGGGAAAATGTGAATGCCCTCCAAAGCGGATTGAAAGAACGTGGATTTGATATTGGTACTACGCAAAGTTGTGTAACTCCGGTATATTTAAAAGGTAGTATTCCTGAAGCTATGGCGCTTGTGAAAGACCTGCGTGAGAATCATGGGGTATTTTGTTCTATCGTAGTATATCCTGTAATTCCAAAAGGATTGATCTTATTAAGAATGATCCCAACAGCAACGCATACATTTGATGATATAGAGCAAACTCTCGTAGCTTTTACCGCTATACGGGAGCGACTGGAAAATGGAACTTATAAAAGGCTTTCGGCATCTGTTGCTGCAGCTATAAATGAATAGTATTATCGATTATAAAACTAAAAAATCCGCTGTTCTGGCGGATTTTTTTATTTTACTGAATTAATTCCGGAAATGTAACTAATTATCTATTTCAGGTTCTGGCTTAACTTCTTCTGTACGTTTTCTTCTTCGGTCACCTTCATAGGAATCATCCATAAATTCATCCGTTTTATGCATATCGAACCTATAAGAAAAACCTGCGGCAACCTGCCACCTGTCTGGGGTATTTTTAAAATTGATCAATCCCGAAATATCCAATTGGAAATCATCTGTTAATAAATATGCAACTCCGGTGCGTGCAAGATCATCGGCATATACATCGCTTATTATTCCCTGATATTCTAAAAAACCGGCAAATTTGGGGGTAAAAGCGTGTGTAAGCGTCACTATTCCAACGTAGGTTGGTGTTACTTCCGAGAGCTTATCTAAAATGATATTGGTTACCAAAACCCATCCACCACTCCAATTGTTTTGTGTTGAAAGTGCAAATTTCGGGGTTATCCTGGATTCTCCTTCAAACATAAAAGGATTATCACCAAAAGTGAAGTTTGCTCCTGCATATACAGCTATTGCCGGGATTAAGGTTTTCCACTTAAACCGTTGATTCGCCTTCCAACTGTATAGGTTTACTTCATCGGGCTTAATACTGCGGGCAGGATCAAAGATCAAATATTTTACGCCTAAAGTATTGGTTTTGAAATTACTCTGATTAAATTCCCGGTCCTGACCACCAATTTTTATCAAAGTTGATTGATCTTCAAAAGATCCTATTAAGTTTATCTCCAGGGCTTCAAAAAACAGCCCATATCGCAACTCGTAATCTGCTCCCAAGATGTCGGTATCTGTTCCCCGAAGGGAATGGGAATCATTACCCCAATAACCTCCCGCTTCTAGTTGTAAGACTCCTGTGCCCACGGAAAATGCTCCCTGGGAAGCGCCGGGCCGATTGGAATTAATGGTTTCTGTGTACTGTGCCTGAGAAATTAGTGTTCCTGTAAAGAACACAAGAAGGGTTAATATTCTGAGTTGAAGGAATTTCATTTGCGAGGATTTGTTCCTTCAAATATAGACGATTTTATTAATTTTTTAGGAGATATAAATGGAATTTGTCGGGCTATAATAGTAATTTTGCATAAACTGAAGAAAAATGTACGAAGCTTCATTTCAAAGTATTCTAAAAACTATTTTGATCATTTTATTGATTTATTTTGGATTCAAAATTCTGTTACGGTTTTTTGGCCCCATTATTTTGAAATATTTTTTAACCAAAGTGGGAAGTAAATTCCAACAACAATTTAATCAGCAACCTCCATCCGGAAAGAAAAAGGAAGGAGAGGTAGTTATTGAGAAAAAACCAAAAAATCCCGGAAAACCCAATAAAAACGTTGGAGAGTATATCGATTACGAAGAAATTGATTAATTTTCAGACCTAACAAAAACCGCATAATGATTAGGTCTTTTAAAAGTATTCTCCCACACATTTTAGTTGTTTTAGGATTTGTTTTTCTTTCTTTGGCTTATTTCAATCCTGTTCTTCAGGGAAAGGAAATTTTTCAAAGCGATATCGTTCAGTATATCGGGATGGCAAAACAGCAAAATGATTTTCGGGCAGAAACAGGTAAGGAGCCTTACTGGACCGATTCTGCCTTTGGCGGGATGCCAACCTATCAGCTCGGCGCAAACTATCCGCATAACTATATCAAGAAAATAGATTCTGTATTACGGTTTTTGCCAAGACCTGCAGATTATCTTTTCCTTTATTTTATTGGATTCTATATCCTTCTACTGACTTTAAGGCTGGATTATAAACTGGCATTTCTGGGAGCCCTGGCCTTTGGGTTTTCAACCTACCTTATCATAATACTTGGAGTTGGTCACAACGCCAAAGCCCACGCAATCGCTTATATGCCAATGGTTCTGGCGGGAATCATTCTGTGCTTTCGAAGCAAATATATATCCGGATTTCTCCTGCTGGCATTTGCCATGGCCCTGGAAATTGGTGCAAACCACTTCCAGATGACTTATTACTTACTGTTATTGGTTTTGGTTTTGGGGGTTGCTTATTTAATAGATGCCTACCGCAAGAAACAAGTGCCACAATATTTTAAAGCCCTGGGAGTAATGGTTCTTGCCGTTATTCTTGCAATTGCTACCAATGCAACCAATTTATTGGCGACCCAGGAATATGCCGCTTTTAGTACAAGGGGAGATACCGGCTTAACGATTACTGCTGAAGGAACCGAACAAAAATCAGATGGGTTAAGCATTGACTATATCACGGAATACAGCTACGGAATCCTGGAAAGTTTCAACCTTTTTATTCCCAGGTTTATGGGGGGATCCAGTTCAGAAAAATTGGGCGAAGATTCTCAAATGTATCAGCAATTGATTAAAATGGGAGCTTCTCCGATTCAGGCTCGTAATTTTTCAGAAAATGCGCCCACTTATTGGGGCGATCAACCTTTTGTAGGTGCTCCGGCATACATAGGTGCGAGCGTGATATTCCTGTTTGTATTTGCCTTGTTTCTTATAAAAGGCAGATTGAAATGGTGGATTGTTGGAGGAGTTAATCTGGCTTTGTTATTATCCTGGGGTAAAAATCTCTTGTTTTTTACCGAAATTTTCATCGATTATGTTCCACTTTACGATAAATTCCGGGCGGTTTCATCAATTCAGGTGCTTATAGAATTGTGCGTCCCCATATTAGCCATTTTCGGACTTTATAAATTATTCGATGAATTCGAAAAAACCGAAGAAAAACAATATGCTTTAAAATGGGCAACTATTATTACCGGCGGGATTGCTTTGCTGTTCCTTGTCTTTAAATCGGCCTTATTTAATTTTAGCGGAGGAAGTGATGCGGTATATATCCAACAAATGGGAGCAGAATTTGTTCGTGCACTTAAAGAAGACAGAAGAGCTGTTTTTACTGCAGATACAATAAGATCTCTAATATTTGTTCTCCTTTCAGCCACGTTGATCTGGCTATATATAAAACAAAAAACGAATAAAAACCTCGTGATAGCTGGTTTTGTGGTGCTGATTTTGGCCGATTTAATCCCGGTTGGCAGAAGGTATGTGAATAATGATGATTTTGTGGCTGCAAGAGCGATGAACCAGCCTTTTCAGCAAACCACCGCAGATGCACAAATTCTTCAGGATCCCGGACATTTCAGGGTTTTTGATCTTGCAGAAAGTCCATTCAATACCGGAAGAACCTCCTATTTTCATAATTCAATTGGAGGATATCACGCTGCGAAGCCGGGAAGAATTCAGGAATTATATGATTTCTATATCTCCAGGAATAATATGGAGATCCTGAATATGCTCAATGTGAAATATTTTATCATTCCTACGGAAGAAGGGGTGCAGGCTCAACAAAATCCTGAAGTTTTCGGAAATGCCTGGTTTGTAAATAATATAAAATGGGTTGAAAATCCTAATGAAGCTATCATAAGTCTTGGGGAGTCTAAACTTGATTCTACCGCGGTTATAAATATGGAATACAAGAATTTGGTCCCGACTGATCTTGAAACTGATCCTTCAGCAGAAATTGAACTTATTACTCAGCGGCCAAATGAATTGGTTTACAAATTCAAATCATCCAAAGAGCAATTGGCGGTATTTTCAGAAATATATTATCCCAATGGTTGGAAAACCTATATAGATGGAAAGGAAAGTGTTCATTTTAGGGTTAATTATGTTTTGAGAGGGATGATGATTCCTGCCGGGGAACATGAGATCAGGTTTGAATTTGAACCTGAAGTAGTTAAAACCGGAAGCATAATTTCTCTTTCAGCTTCAATTTTATTGGGACTGCTGTTACTTGGCGGACTGTTTTATAGGTATAAAAGAGAATAAGTGCTTTAATTGTTTTTGGAAGATTTAGAATTAACCAGTATGAAAAAAGTACTTATCATCACATACTATTGGCCTCCGGCCGGAGGACCCGGAGTTCAGCGATGGTTGAAATTCGTGAAGTACTTAAGGGATTTTGATGTAGAGCCAATTGTTTATATTCCTGAAAATCCGGATTATCCTTTGTTGGATGAATCGCTTAAAAATGAAATCCCAAAAGATATAACCATCCTGAAAAAGAGGATTTTTGAGCCTTATTTCCTTGCTGGTATGTTCTCTAAAAAACAAACATCAACCATCAGTTCCGGAATTATCAACGCCGAAAAAGAGCAAAGCTTTCTGCAGAAATTGCTGTTATATATACGCGGTAATTTTTTTATTCCCGATGCAAGAAAATTCTGGGTGAAACCTTCCATTAAATATCTTTCAGATTATATTCAGAAAAATAAAATTGAAACAATAATAACTACCGGGCCACCGCACAGCGTTCATTTAATAGGACTTGGATTAAAGGAAAAACATGCGATCCGATGGATAGCCGATTTTCGTGATCCCTGGACCAGTATAGGATATCATAGAAAGCTGAAATTAACTGAAGCTTCTGAAATAAAACATAAAAAGATGGAAGTAAAGGTGCTTAAAGAAGCATCAGATATTATTACCACCAGTTTTACCACAAAAGCCGAATTTGAACAAATCACCGAGAAACCAATAACCGTTATCACTAACGGATATGATGTTCTTTCTGCTGAAGAAGCGAACCTGGATAAAAAATTCACCATTTCACATATCGGTTCTTTGCTCTCGGGAAGAGATCCAGAGAATTTATGGCGTGTACTGGGAGAACTTATTAAGGAAGATTTTGATTTTTCAAAAGACTTTCAATTAAAGCTGGTGGGGGCTGTAAGTGATGAAGTGGTTCAATCCATAAATAATTCCGGTTTACAGGAACATTTGGAGCTCATAGGATATGTTTCTCATCCTGAAGCTTTAAGGATTCAAAGAAGTTCGCAGGTCTTACTTTTGGTTGAAATAAACAGCGAGGAAACCCGCGGGATTATTCCGGGTAAGCTGTTTGAATATATGGCAGCAAAGCGCCCTGTACTGGCTTTGGGGCCGGAAAAGTGGGATGTGGAGAAGATCTTACAGGAGACAGGATCCGGTGACTATTTTAATTACCGGGATCGGGAAAACCTGAAATTCAGGATTCGGGTATATTATGAATTGTATAAAAAAGATGCGCTGGGATCTGATTCCAAAAATATCGAAAAATATAGCCGAAAAAATCTAACTCAAAAATTAGCAGAATTGCTGCACCAATAAAAACCGATGGGTATAATTTTAAACC
>ERZ1284728.66-NODE-66-length-12775-cov-31.200943_pt1 | contig 12775 bp, 10 predicted proteins | sample MGYA00454601_ERZ1284728 | MGnify/ENA primary metagenome ERZ1284728 (study PRJEB36292, sample SAMEA5787382) | metagenome | biome: Arctic soil; feature: perennial spring outflow channel; material: sediment | place: Canada | collected 2017-07-08 | depth 0.05 m ...
AAGGTCAGCATTCTATTTCGCCTTTAAAAACATTTTCTGTTGGCCCTGTGAGCCATATATTTTGAAAATCATTTTCAGACTTTTCAAATGAAACTTCCAATTTTCCACCCGGAGTTTCGAGAAAAATGTTGGCAGAATTTGTTTTTCCAGTAGCATTCACGGCCAGTGCAACTGCAGTTACCCCTGTACCGCAGGAATAGGTTTCATCCTCTACTCCCCGCTCATAGGTTCTTACCAAAAATGATTCGGCTCCTGTTTGCTGAACAAAATTTACATTTGTCCCACCATCACTTTCATATTTTTCAGAATAACGGATTTTCGATCCCTCTTTTTTTACATCAATATCGCCAACATTATCAGAAAAAATGATTTTGTGAGGTGAACCCGTATCCAGAAAGAGCTCATTTTCATTTAGATCCTCTGCATTAACATCCATCATTTTTAAACTGATCTTCCCATCTTTTATAATCGCCTGGTGTTGCCCGTCAATAGCATTAAATATAGTTTCAGAACCTATAATCCCGAGGTGATTTGCAAATGCAACAATACATCTGCCACCATTTCCGCACATACTGCTTAGATTCCCGTCTGCATTAAAATAAACCATCCTAAAATCCTCATTATCAACATCGGTTGACTCCAGCAGAATCAGGCCATCTGCTCCAATTCCAAACCTTCGGTGACATAAATGATGTATGAGATTGGTATCATTTTTGGGGAATATAGCTCCCCGGTTATCTATCATTATAAAATCGTTTCCAGTTCCGTGGAATTTGTGAAAGTTAACCATCATAAAATTGAAATTAGTGCTTGTAAAGATACAATAATATGAAGGAAATTAACTCTTGATAAGCACAGGTTCCAGACACAGAAGTAGAGAGATATAAATTAAATACAAACTTAAAATGAAAAAATTCGCAACTTTATTAAGTGTATCTGTCTTAGGCGGTATCATGACATTGGGTTCATATAAATTATTTGTTGAAGAAGGAGATTTTTCTGGTCCTGAAGAACAACGAATTGAAGCTGCCAGCAACCAGATCTTTCCGGTTTCAAACAATACTGCTATTTATGGCACCAATGCCGATTTTACCGAGGCTGCTGAGAAAACTGTAAATGCGGTTGTTCACGTAAAAAATGTAGCGATTTTTGACCAACCAAGAAGTGTCTGGGAACAATATTACAGGGGCGGAACTTCAGGAAAAGCAATTCAGGGCGCCGGCTCCGGCGTGATTATAACTCCCGATGGTTATATAGTCACCAATAATCACGTGATAAAGGATGCCAATGAAATTGAGGTTACCCTCAACAATAATAAAACATATAAAGCAAAAGTTATTGGAACCGACTCAAGAGCCGATATTTCACTGATTAAAATAGATGCTACCGATTTGGCATATATCCCGTTTGGAAATTCCAATGACATGAAAATTGGAGAATGGGTATTGGCGGTAGGAAATCCTTTTAATTTAACTTCCACCGTTACCGCCGGGATTGTAAGTGCAAAAGCCCGGGATTTAAACGCCGGAGATGGATCACCACAATCATTTATTCAAACCGATGCTGCAATTAATCCGGGGAATAGCGGTGGCGCTTTGGTAAATATCAATGGAGAACTTATTGGCATCAATACCGCTATAACATCTCAAACCGGGAGTTATATAGGTTATGGTTTTGCGGTACCTTCCAACAATGCGCGGAAAATTGTGGAAGATCTTATCGAGTTTGGAAATGTACAACAAGGAATTTTAGGAATTCGTGGAGCTGATGTAAGTCCGCCAATCTCACAACAATTTGGGCTCAATGTTTCACAGGGCGTTTATGTGTCTGATGTTGATTTGGGAAGTGGCGCTGCAATTTCCGGAATTAAAGAAGGTGATGTGATAAGACAAATTGACAATATCGAGGTAAGAAAAATGTCAGATCTTACAGGATATATCAATACAAAAAGACCGGATGATGTGGTTGAGGTGAAAATTATAAGAAACGGAAAAGAACGCTCATTGAGAGTTCCCTTAACCAAATATGAAACCTATGTTATAAAGCCCATAGGACTTGAAGTTGCAAATGCATCTAAGGCCGAACTTAATAATTTCAAAATAGAAAGTGGCGTTAAAATAATAAGGTCGCTTTCCAATGATAAACAATCCCAGGCTTTGGTAGGAATAATTATAACCAGGCTTGATGATCAAAAAGTTTCAGATGTTTCTGAAGTAGAAAAGATCTTAAACAAAAAAGATCCATCGGAACCCATAAGTGTAACCTTTGTAAATGTTCAGGGTGAAGAACAAACCTATATCTGGAGGTAATTTTTTGATAATTTTGAGAACCCCGTTGCTTTAAAAACAACGGGGTTCTTTTTTTATAAAATACTTTACGAAAACGTTTGAATTCTATACTTTTGCCGCGTTTTAAAACATGAACCTAAAATATAAAAATGGGATTTAACGAAGTTTACGAAAAGGAACTTGCCTTTCAAGCCGATCGCAGACGTGCATCGGTTGAATTTATTAAAATTGTAAGTGATTTATGGTATGATAAGTCGATTGAACTGGTCCTTTTCAGGAATCAATTGATCAACCTTAATGTAAGTGACATTTTAAACCTTCATGAATATGCAGGTGAATTTGTACAAAAACCTATTTCCATTTTCGATTCTGTTGAGATCGCCCAGGCTATAAAAAACCTTGACCTCCCTCCTGCCAAACTGGACATTGGAAAATTAACCTACGAATACTACCTGGAGGATGTAGATTACAATAACGCCACCGCTTTTATATCGAAAAAACTCAAAGATGCAAAGGAATATCAGGAAGTGACACCCAAGGATGTTGTGCTTTATGGCTTTGGCAGAATTGGCAGATTGCTTGCAAGGGAATTGATGACCCGTACGGGAAAAGGGAACCAAATGAGACTAAGGGCCATCGTTACAAGAGGTTCAATAGATGCTGACATTCTGGAAAAAAGAGCTTCTCTTCTAAAAAATGATTCGGTACATGGAGATTTCTCAGGCACAGTTTCCATAGACGAAGAAAATTCAGCATTAATCATTAATGGAACTACCGTACATATGATCTCCGCGAACAATCCGGAAGATTTAGATTATACAACATACGGCATCAACGATGCACTTGTTATAGACAATACAGGTGCGTTTAGAGATAAGGAAGAATTAAGCAGGCATCTTAAAAGCAATGGTGCTTCCAAAGTTTTATTAACGGCTCCGGGAAAAGGGATTCCAAATATCGTTCACGGTGTAAATCACAAAGAGTATAATCCGGATACCGGGGATATTTTCTCTGCAGCTTCCTGTACCACAAATGCCATAGTTCCTGTTCTTAAAGCCATAGAAGACACCCTTGGAGTAGTCCATGGACATTTAGAAACCATTCACGCCTACACCAATGATCAAAACCTTGTAGACAATATGCACAGCAAATACCGAAGAGGCCGTGCTGCGGGGCTAAATATGGTGATTACGGAGACCGGCGCAGGAAAAGCGATAGCGAAAACTTTGCCCGTTTTTGAAGGCAAACTTACCTCCAATGCAATACGGGTTCCTGTTCCCAACGGCTCTCTTGCAATACTGAATTTAAAGGTCGAGAACCCAACATCTGTAAACGATGTAAATGATATTTTGAAAAAATATGCCCTGGAAGGTGATTTGGTAGAACAAATTAAATATTCCATTGATAATGAACTGGTGTCTACAGATATTGTAGGGTCTTCCCAACCTTCCATTTTTGACAGCAAAGCAACTATTGTTTCAAATAAGGGTGAAAATATTATTTTATATGTGTGGTATGATAATGAATATGGGTACAGTCAGCAAGTTATACGACTTGCAAAATACATTTCCAAAGTAAGACGTTATACCTATTATTAGAACAATCAAATTGCACCTTTTTAATAGTCCGTCATTTGATGGGCTATTTTTTTTTCTGAATAATGAAAGATCAAAATTTGGTATTCATAAAATGAAGGGGGATTTCTATGTATCCTACTTTCAAATAATAAACTATTTTTGAAATATAATTTAGATTCATAGCAGAAATACCATTTTTCGGCAATAAGTTTTTTTCCTTTGCGTTTTTAAGTTAATTTAACCCAAAAGCATACCAATGAACAAACCATTAATTTTAAGTATTTTATTACTTGCGTTTAACTTTAGCCTTAGCGCCCAGGACTTTAACAGCGGTGAAAGCCCGGTTGAAGAAGAATTCACGAACCTTATCGAGAAGTCAAATGACTACCAGGGTTTTAAAGTAGTAGATTATAACGAACTCATCACTCTAAAGAAAAATACTTCCGAGTTTATTTCCAAATTAAATGACGAGATAACAACCCAACAAAATACTATAGATCAACATCAACAGGAAATCTCAGAATTAAAATCGGAACTGGAAACCACCAGGCAAAATCTTGAAAAAGTCACAGCAGAGAAGGATGCCATCACATTTTTAGGAGTCCCTTTCAGTAAAAGTGGATATATGTCACTAATGTGGGGAATAATTACAGTACTTATTATCGCTTTGGTGTTTTTTATCTTCAGATTTAAGAAAGGCCATGCTCAAACTTCAGAAGCGCGCCAAAATCTATCGGCTACCGAAAAGGAATTTGAAATTTACCGCGCTAAAGCACTTGAAAAGGAACAACGTTTAGGCAGACTTCTTCAGGATGAGCGAAATAAAGCCAGCGATAAATAAGTATCCCGGTATTTTAGCGAAGCTGTTATTGTAAAGATATTCGCATCTTTGCAAAATAAATTTTTACAGAAAAAATGCGAATAGATATTATTACTGTTGTTCCTGATATATTAACCAGTCCATTTGAAGTCTCCATCTTAAAAAGAGCGATTGAAAAAGGATTGGTTGAAATTCACCTGCACAATCTTAGGGATTATGTAACCGACAATTACAAGCAAATTGATGATTATCAATTTGGAGGCGGCGCGGGAATGGTGATGATGATAGAGCCTATTGATAAATGCATCTCCGCTCTAAAGGCAGAACGGAATTATGATGAGATCATTTATATGACGCCAGATGGGGAAAGTTTTAACCAAAGGATGGCCAATTCACTCTCTCTAAAGGAAAATATTATCATACTTTGCGGGCACTACAAAGGTGTAGACCAAAGGGTTCGGGATCATTTTATAACCAGGGAAATTTCCATTGGAGACTATGTGTTATCAGGCGGGGAACTTGCAGCAGCCGTGGTTTGTGATTCCATAATACGATTGATCCCCGGGGTATTGGGAAATGAAACTTCTGCATTAACCGATTCTTTTCAGGATGACCTGCTTGCACCACCTGTGTACACAAGGCCAGCCGAATACAAAGGATGGAAGGTCCCCGAGATTTTAACCTCCGGGAATTTTCCGAAAATAGAGACCTGGAGAGAGGAGCAATCTTATTTAAGAACAAAAAAGCTGCGCCCGGATCTTCTTGGCGAGTATTAAACCCCTCAATGAGCGATTAAATAATTTTCTCGCTTGTTTATACCATTAAATTTCATAATTTTGCACTCGTTTCTGAATCAACCTCTGGCGAAATCCGTGAATGTTGCTTTAGACCAGCTATTTAAAATATCAAATTATGGAAGCGTTAATTAAATTCGTTCAAGACGAGTTCGTTACTAAAAAAGATTTTCCTGAATTTTCTGCCGGTGATACCATCACTGTTTACTATGAAATTAAGGAGGGAGCAAAAACCCGTACTCAGTTTTTTAGAGGGGTAGTTATCCAGGTTAAAGGAACCGGAAATTCAAAAACATTTACCATTAGAAAAATAAGTGGTACTGTTGGAGTGGAACGTATATTCCCTGTAAATATGCCAGCCTTACAAAAAGTTGAAATCAATAAGCGTGGTGCTGTAAGAAGAGCACGTATTTATTACTTCAGAGGACTTACAGGTAAAAAAGCCCGTATCAAGGAAGAAAGAAGATAATACTTCATTCAACAAAAAAATTAAAAGCCCCTTTTTGGGGCTTTTTTTATGGATGCAATCAGGTAAAACCACAAACAGTAAATTCCTATAGAAGAATTCAAATACGACATCATTTAAAAAAAATAATTTTCAAAACAGCTGGTTATTAAAAAGTTAAAATAATTGATGAATTAATTTTCTTGTTGTAAATTGTAGTGTTCTTAAAACTTAAGGGATGCCATCAGGATTTCCGGAGTTTTAAGGACTGTAAAGCTTATATTCTTTACCAGGGTTTTTATCTTATTAGTTTGAATCTTTTGCTTCGCAAAAATCAGGCAGAACGATAAAGGCCTATTTGATATAATTTGGGCGCGTTTGTGAACAAATTGTATCATGTGAACTAATGCACGTATTAAGTTCTATTAATAGACTTATTTAGATTTTAAAAGATCTTGCGGTAAAGCCTTAGTTCATCAGAAGCCATTTCAATATACAATGTATGTTGAAATGGCTTTTTATTTAAATATTTCCCAAACCATTCCAGTTCCAGGTTCCCAAACTATGATAAAAGATTGAAAAATCTTATCTTCGCGACACAAAGTATTGAGACAATCTTCATACCTTTTATAGCTTTCATCAAATATCAGGACTTATTTTAATAAATACATGATTTTTAAAATTTTGTCCTTAACAACGTAAAACAAAATACACGATATGACACAGCGATCTAAAATTTATTACACCAAAACTGATGAAGCGCCAATGCTGGCTACTTTTTCTTTTTTACCAATTGTAAGAAGCTTTACAGACACCTCAAATATTGATGTTGAACCCACTGATATTTCTTTAGCTGCAAGAATTCTGGCTAATTTTGCTGATTATCTTCCCAAAGAACAACAAGTTCCTGATGCCTTGAAGATGTTGGGAGAACTTGTTAAAAATCCCGAAGCGAACATCATTAAATTACCTAATATCAGTGCTTCCGAACCACAATTGGAAGCTGCCATAAAAGAACTTCAAGCCAAAGGATTTGATTTGCCAAATTACCCTGGAGAACCTAAAGATGAGAAGGAAAAAGGCATCAAAAAAAGGTACGATAAAGTAAAAGGAAGCGCTGTAAACCCTGTGTTAAGGGAAGGAAATTCTGACCGAAGAGCACCAAAAGCTGTAAAGAATTACGCAAAAGAAAATCCGCATTCTATGGGCGCCTGGGATCCTAAGTCCAAAACCCATGTTTCCACAATGAGCGAAGGTGATTTTTACGCAAATGAAAAATCGCTCACCCTGGAAGCTGCAGACAGCATTAAAATTGAACTTGAAAGCACTTCAGGAAAAAAGACATTATTAAAGGAAAACCTGGATCTTTTAAAAGGAGAAGTTATCGATGCCACTGTGATGAGCAAAAAATCACTTGTCAAATTCCTTGAAGCCCAAATAAAAGATGCCAAAGAAAAGAATGTACTTTTCTCGTTGCATATGAAAGCAACCATGATGAAGGTTTCAGACCCCATCATTTTTGGACACGCTGTGAAGGTTTATTTTAAAGATCTTTTTGAAAAACACGGACAGACCTTAGAGAAAGCCGGTGTAAATGTAAACAGTGGCCTGGGCGATTTATTGAATATTTTACCAAATTTACCTTCGGAGAAAAGAAAGGAAATTGAATCCGATATAAAAAGCGGTTTCGAGAAAGGACCGGATCTTGCCATGGTAGATTCTGATAAAGGAATAACTAATTTACATGTTCCCAGTGATGTAATTATCGATGCTTCTATGCCGGCAATGATAAGAACTTCCGGACAAATGTGGAATGCTAAAGGAGAACTGCAGGATACTAAAGCGGTAATTCCGGATAGCAGTTATGCAGGGCTTTACCAAAAAACAATAGAATTTTGTAAAAAGCATGGGGCTTTTGATCCAACCACTATGGGCACAGTTCCAAATGTAGGTTTGATGGCTCAAAAGGCTGAAGAATACGGATCTCATGATAAAACATATGAAATTCCGGAAGATGGAGTTGTTCGCGTTATAAATTCAAACGGAAAAAGCCTTTTAGAACATAAAGTCGAAAAAGGGGATATCTGGAGAATGTGCCAAACCAAGGATGCAGCTGTTCAGGATTGGGTAAACTTAGCAGTAACCAGAGCAAGGGCTTCAGGAATGCCAACGATATTCTGGTTGGATGAAAAACGCAGCCATGATGCTGAAATAATCAAAAAAGTAAACATGTATTTAAGTCCGCTGGATACTTCTGGATTGGACATACAAATAATGAATCAGGAAGATGCCACAGAATACACTTTAAAGCGCGTAAAGGAAGGAAAAGACACCATATCGGCAACCGGAAATATATTGCGCGACTATTTAACCGATTTATTTCCTATCCTTGAGCTGGGAACCAGTGCGAAAATGCTTTCTATAGTGCCACTTATGGCAGGTGGGGGATTGTTTGAGACTGGTGCAGGAGGATCTGCCCCAAAACACATTCAGCAATTCCTTAAAGAAGGTCATTTACGATGGGATTCGTTGGGAGAATTTTTAGCCCTTGCGGTTTCTTTGGAGCATTTAGGAGAAAAATTCAACAATAAAAAAGCCTTGATCCTTTCTGAAACTCTTGATCAGGCTACAGAAGAATTCCTTAGAAACGATAAATCACCTTCTCGTAAAGTAAATGAACTCGACAACAGGGGAAGTCACTTTTACCTGGCACTTTATTGGGCAAAAGGTCTTGCTAAACAGGATAAGGATACTGAATTGAAGAAGCACTTTACGGAAATCGCTGAAAAATTGTCTTCAAATGAAGACAAAATATTAAAGGACCTCTTAGATGCCCAGGGGAAACCGGTAGATATTGATGGATATTTTTATCCTAAAGAAGATCTTACCAGTAAAGCGATGAGACCAAGTACAACATTAAATCAAATTTTAGGGTATTAAAACACCTTTAAATAAATAAACTCAAGGCCGGATCTTCAATGATTCCGGCCTTTATTTTTTCTGCCTAAAGACTGGGGAATATTTTATTTTTGTTGAATCATTTTAATTAAATGGATCATTTCAGCAAAAATTAAAAATCCTGTTGTTATCAATCAGGCTATGGCAAAACAATAGATCCTTTCTCAGTTGCTTAAAAATTGGAAAAAACTTAGAATGAACCATTCTTAAAATTGGGTTTAGGTTTTTTCCATACCCTCAACTGCCGTATATTTAAACAAAAATTCAAGCTTGAATAAATATCTTTCCTTGGTGTTCCTTTTGTTTTTTCTAGTTTCAAATGCTCAGGACAAACTGGTTCTAAATGGTGTGGTTAAAGATGCATCCAGCAATGAAACCCTGTACGGTGTAAATATATTACTGCCCACTTTAAATACCGGTACTGTAACAAATGAATATGGATTCTATTCCATAAGGCTTCCCAATGGTACACATCAACTTAAAATTTCATATCTGGGTTACCAGGAATTAGTTACAGAAGTTACTATTGAAGAAAACAAAACATTAAATTTTGATTTAACTCCAACTTCTGAATATTTGGATGAAGTTGTATTAACCGAGGATATTGAACGTTTAAATATCAAAAAACCGGAAATGAGTGTCAATAAACTCGATATAAATACAATTCAAAAGTTGCCTGTGGTATTTGGGGAAGTAGATGTTGTGAAATCCTTATTATTACTGCCCGGGGTTTCCAATGCGGGGGAAGGTTCTTCCGGATTTAATGTTCGCGGTGGAGCTGTAGATCAAAATTTGATTTTACTGGATGAAGCAACCATTTATAATGCGTCCCATTTATTCGGCTTATTTTCGGTTTTTAATCCCGATGCTATCAAAAATTTGAAGCTGTATAAAGGAGGGATTCCTGCCAAGTATGGCGGAAGAGTATCTTCTGTTTTGGAAATCTATCAAAAGGACGGCAACAGCAAGAAGTTTGAAGCCAATGGCGGAATAGGTGTTATTTCAAGCCGTTTATTGGCTCAGGGACCTATAATTAAAGATAAAGGTTCTTTTCTTATAGGCGGAAGGAGTTCCTATGCGCACCTGTTTCTAAAACTTACCGACAACCCAAATTCTGCCTATTTCTATGACTTGAATACTAAATTAAGCTATAGGATTGATAAGAGTAACAGTATTTTATTTTCAGGATACTTTGGCAGGGACGTCTTTAACATCAATGAAAGTTTTAAAAACACCTACGGGAATGCCGTTTTTAATTTACGCTGGAATCACGTTTTAACCAATAATATTTTCACCAATCTGTCTGTTATCTACAGCGATTATTATTATGGATTAACTCTCGATTTCGTTGAATTTAACTGGAACAGCGGTATAAAAAACCTGAACCTTAAATACGATTTCAGTCACTATTTAAATGAAAATATCAATTTTGATTATGGAGTTCATTCTACCTATTATGAATTCAATCCTGGAGAAATCGAACCCAGTACAGAAAGTTCGGGGATAAATAGTTTTAACCTTACCAAAAAATATGCGTTTGAAAATGCGGTCTATTTTTCTGTAGAACATAAGATATCAGAAAACTTCTCGACTGAATATGGCCTTAGGTACAGTACATTTCTCAGGTTGGGACAAAAAGAACTCAATTTATATGAAAATGATCAAGCCGTTATCTTCAATGAGGATTTTGGCATTTACGAAGAATCCAACCCAATTGGCAGTAAGGAGCTTTCCAAAAACAGGATAGAGCGATCCTTTGGGAACCTGGAACCAAGATTGGCAATTGCGTATAGTTTTAACGATTTCCAGTCGGTAAAAGCCAGTTACAACAGAATGAGCCAGTATCTACATCTCATCACCAACACCAGCTCCCCTACTCCTTTGGATATTTGGGCTCCCAGCGGGAAATATATAAAACCTCAGTTATTGGATCAGGTTGCCCTGGGTTATTTTCAAAATTTCAATAATGAAAAATATTCCTTAGAGCTGGAAGGCTTTTATAAGTTCATTAATAAGCGATTGGATTATATAGATGGCGCAAATTTGGTTGCAAATAATGCCATTGAACAGGTCATTCTTCCAGGTACTGCCCGGGCTTATGGTTTGGAATTATTGCTTCGGAAAAATACAGGTCGGTTTACAGGATGGCTGGCTTATACCCTGTCCAGATCTGAACAAAGAACTCCGGGAAGAACTCCAGAGGAATCCGGGATAAACAATGGCAACTGGTATAGTACAGGATACGATAAACCCCATGATATCTCGTTTACGGGTAGTTATGAGATTTCTGAAAAATGGCAATTAAATACCAATTTCGTATATCAAACCGGACTGCCTACCACCTACCCCACAGGTCAATACCGGTTTGAAAACTTAAACATTCCAGTATATTCTCCAAGGAATAGCAATAGGCTGCCGGCATACCATCGGTTGGACATTTCAGCGACCTATGTCCCGAAAAGGAAATCCGGAAATTTCGAATCTTCCTGGAATTTTGGGATCTACAATGTGTACAATAGGATGAATGCTGTTTCATTAAGTTTCAGAAAGAATGAAGATTCGGGAAATAATGAGGCCGTAAGATTGTCTTTGTTCGGAATAATCCCCTCGGTCACTTATAATTTTAAATTTTAAGGCTATGCAAAATTTAAAAATTTCTATGCTCATGTTGATTCTTTTTAGCATCTATTCCTGTGAAGAAGTAGTAGATGTAGACCTGGAAGAATCTGAACCAAGGTTGGTAGTGGAAGCATCTATTCTTTGGAAAAAAGAGTCCACAGGAAATTTTCAAATAATAAAACTAACCACAACAGCTCCATTTTTTGCTGATTCTACTCCACCGGCAGAAGAAGCACAAGTTTCAGTGAAATCTGAAAATGGAATTCTTTATGTTTTTGAGGAACTGGAACCTGGATTTTACATTAATGATGTTTTTGAACCTGAACTCAACAGATCCTATGATTTGGAAATAATTTATAAAGATGAAGTTTATACCGCAACTGAATCTTTGATGCCGGTAAGCTCCCTGGAATATGTAGAACAGTCAACAGGTGGAGGATTTGGAGGGGAAGATATAGAATTGAGGGCTTATTATAATGACCCTCCGGATGTTGAAAATTATTACTTCTTTAGATTTTTATTTGAGGATCTTTCTATTCAAATCTCGGAGGATGAATTCACCGATGGAAATTTAACTTTTGCATATTTTTCAAATGAAGATCTGGTTCCTGGAGAAGATGTCGAATTCGAAATCCAGGGAATCTCAAAAAGATTCTATGAGTATATGTTCATATTGCGGTCACAGGCCGGCACCAATGGCGGAGGACCATTTCAAACCCAACCTACAACTGTTAGGGGAAACATTATAAATACAACCAATCCTGAAAATTTCGCATTTGGATATTTCCGGTTATCAGAAACCGATTTCCTATCGTATACAATTCAGTAAAAGGGTCTCTTATACATTTTATCATAACTTTTGAATTTTGTGAAACAAATAAATGAAACATACCAATAAAGAATTGCTGGGAAAAGGATTAAGATACCTTGCGGGAGCGCTCCCCTTAATAATAATAGGTCCTTCAGTGTTATATACCGCGTTTAACAACCGGGAGCATCCATTATACATCGCGGTTCTTATTTTAGGACTTCTGGCATGTGCAGGGGCCATCTTTTTAATGTTCAAAGGAATTGGCACCTTGATGAAAGCATTATTTGACTGATCATTAAATTAATGCTTCAAATTGAGCTATTGCACTTCATATAATTGCAATAAAAATGTGCTCATCGTTTTAAAAATTAACGTAAAAAAAATCCCCATTTTTCAATGAGGATTTTTTTTGAGCGGGAGACCGGGTTCGAACCGGCGACATTCAGCTTGGAAGGCTGACGCT
>ERZ1284728.69-NODE-69-length-12574-cov-34.743190_pt1 | contig 12574 bp, 5 predicted proteins | sample MGYA00454601_ERZ1284728 | MGnify/ENA primary metagenome ERZ1284728 (study PRJEB36292, sample SAMEA5787382) | metagenome | biome: Arctic soil; feature: perennial spring outflow channel; material: sediment | place: Canada | collected 2017-07-08 | depth 0.05 m ...
CCCTAAATTCCGAGGAACTGGAATTAATTTCAGATTATTATAATGTTAGTCGCCGCGGGAATTGGGAAGAAGGTAAAAACATTTTGTATCGCAGGTTTTCTAAAACTGAATATTCAGACCGGCAGGAGCTCGATATAAAGAAATTTAATAATTTCTTAGCCAGTGCAAAGCAAAAGCTTTTGAACAAAAGACAACAGAGAATCAAACCAACTATAGATGATAAATCCCTCACTTCCTGGAATGCATTAATGATCGATGCATATTTGGAAGCCTTTTCAGCCCTTGGTGAAAAGGAGTATTTACAAAAGGCTATAGAATGCGCTGAATTTCTGGATGAAAAAATGGTCAAAAAAGATTTCAGCCTATGGAGAAGCTACAGAAACGGAAAAGCAGGAGTAAATGCTTTTTTGGATGATTATGCTTTTTTAAGTGGGGCCTACCTGCATCTTTATCAGGTGAATTTTGATGTGAAATGGTTGGAAAAAGCGAAAAATATTACTGATTATGTTATAGAGAATTTCAGGGATGAGAAAAGCGGAATGTTTTTTTACACAGCCGATGATCATGAAAATTTAGTTGCTAAAAATCTGGAATTAGATGACAATGTTATTCCTTCTTCCAATTCTGCAATGGCAAATAATCTTTATATTTTGGGTAACCTGCTGGATAAGGGAGAATATATCCAAATGAGTGAAAACATGCTTAATCAAATGATTGATAAGGCCATTGAAGAACCTTCTTTTTATGCCAATTGGACGAAACTCTTAGGTCTTAAAACATTTGGCGCATACGAGATCGCATTGGTTGGTGACAAGGCTTTTGAAAAAAACATGCAACTTCAGCTAAATTATTTGCCAACTTCTATTTTTATGGGTGGAAAAAAAGAAAACTTACCACTTCTTAAAGGAAAACTTGTTGAGGGAAAAACCCTGATCTATGTGTGCCAGAATAAAACCTGCAAATATCCGGTGTCTCAGGCAGGAGAAGCCATCAATTTATTAGAGGAATACCGTACCGGTGCGGAGAATTTCTACCGAACCTGGTCTACTCCAGGATTTTGAGCTAAATCCTTCCAGGTCAACGGTTCCCACCGATTTTTTATTATGAATAGGCATTGAGAGCAGGTCATTAGATAGACAAAAATTCACTAATACTATGATGCCTAAAGCTGAAACCCCGCGCGGTTTTCAACCACAATATGTAAATATTTACAGAAGTGAAAGTGCCATGGTAATGACAAAAATGATGCAGTTAGAAGGAATTGCAAATTATAAAATCAGAAAATTTCAGGAAAGTTTTATTATTTTTTTAGTTGAATTTCAAACTTTTGTTATATTTTCACCTTTCTTTCAATTAGTTTTATCAATTCATTAACAAAATTAAAGAACATTATGGACATGAAGATTACAACCAATCACATTGGATTTTCACCAGGAAAGAATAGATACCTTCATATAGGTGTGATTATTTTTTCTTTGTTTTTATTCTTTGGCCCAGCAGAAACACAGGCTTTCAATAGCTTTGAGGATATGCAACAAACCATTAGTGGTAGAGTAACCGATCAAAACGGACTGCCGCTACCGGCTGTAAACATATATGTGAAAGGAACATCCATTGGTACTCAAACTGATTTTGATGGTAATTATAGCCTGGATGCGGCACCCGGTCAAACTCTTATTTATAGTTTTATTGGTTATGCCACCCTTGAAATAGTGGTAGGCGATCAGGAAGAGTTGGATGTAGTCCTTGTAGAAGATGCCAGTAAGTTAGATGAGGTGATAGTAATGGGATATACCACACAAACCAGGGCTGATGTTACAGGCTCTGTATCTTCTGTAGATGTCTCTGAAGCTACTAAGGCTCCAATAGTAAACGCTGCTGAAGCATTGCAAGGCAGGGTTACCGGAGTAACAGTAATGAGTGACGGTCAGCCGGGATCTTCTCCGGTTGTAAGAATTCGTGGCTTTGGTACCAGCAACAATAACAACCCTTTATATATTATAGATGGTGTTCAAACAGATGATCCTTCAATTTTAAACAGTTTAAATGCAAATGATATAGAGCAGATGAACGTTTTAAAAGATGGAGCTGCTGCAATTTATGGAGCAAGGGCATCAAATGGAGTTGTTATTATTACCACAAAAGGAGGGGGTTACAATATGCAAGGACCTACTGTGGCTGTAGATAGTTATTATGGTGTTGCCAGAGCTTCAAATCTTCCAGATCTTTTAAATGCCCAGCAACATGGAGAGATGATATTCCAGAGCCTACGTAATGATGGGGCAGATGTTACTCATGCGCAATACGGTAATGGTCCTAATCCGGTTGTTCCCGATATGTTGGATGTACCTGCAGATGTAACTGTTCCTGCAGGAGGAACTAACTGGCTGGAGGAAATTTTTCGTGATGCTCCTACTTATAGTGCCTCAGTGAGTCTTCAAAACGGGAACGAATTTGGCAAGTATTTAATGTCTGTAAATTATCTGAAAAGAGAAGGTATTCAGCTTGAAACAGGTTATCAAAGAGGAACTACTCGTTTAAATTCGGAATTTAAAATCAGAGAGAAGTTGAAAATTGGAGAACATATTAATATTTCTTTTAGTAATACACGTTCAGGGAACCAGATTAATAATGCTTTGAGGAGTTCACCCTTGCTCCCTGCCAGGGATGATAACGGGAACTATACTGGAACCTATACCGCCGCAGCTGGTTTGGGGAACGCCGAAAATCCTGTAGCTGTTCTTAATAGGTCTTCTGATAATTTCAACAAATCATTTCGGGTTTTTGGAGATGTGTATGCTGCCCTTGAGGTTCTTGAACATTTTAATGTCAAAACTTCCATATCTGCTGACATACAATATTATAACGGAAGGTTTTTTACTGCATTAAATCCTAATCACTCAGAACCTCGCTCTACAAATACACTTACTGAACAGGATGCTCAAAATTATCAATGGGTGTGGACAAATACTGTGAATTATGGAAATAATTTTGGAGAACATAGCATTAATGCCGTAGCAGGTATAGAGGCGCTGTCCCAAAGTGGAAAAGGTAAAGGTTTTAGTCGTAATGGGTATTTATTTGAGGATCCTGATTTTTATCTATTAAGCAATGGATCAGGAGCACCAATTGTAAGTTATGCTTATGATGGTACATCTACTCTTTATTCAGTTTTTGGTACTGCCAATTATAATTATTTTGGCAAGTATTATTTAACTGCTACTGTTAGAAGGGATAAATCTTCCAGATTTTTGGGTGAAAATCAAAGCGATGTATTTCCATCTTTTAGCGCTGGTTGGGTTATAAGTGAAGAAAACTTTTTTCCCAAAGATGGTTACGTGAACAGGTTAAAATTAAAAGCTTCCTGGGGAGCATTGGGTAATCAAACTTTACCTGCCGATAATCCTACCATTAATATTTCAAACCTAAATAATCAATTTGCCAATTATGCCTTTAACGGAGGTGGTACTGCAACTACAGGAGCAATTCTAAGCCAGGTTGGTAACCCGAATCTGAGATGGGAAACCAGTATAACTAAAAATATTGGAATGAACCTGGGTATGTTTGATGACAGATTGGATGCAACTTTGGAATTTTATGAAATTACCACAGAAGATCTTATTACAAGAGATAACAGTTTGATCAGTACAACAGCTATTGATGCACAGGCACCTCTTGTAAACCTTGGTTCTATTAAAAATACGGGTTTTGATTTTAGTTTAGGTTATCAAAATAGAACTACATCTGAATTCACTTATGGAGCTAATTTAAATATTTCTCATTATAAGAATGAGGTAACAGAGCTTATTAGTGAATTTCAAACAGGTAATACTGGTTTTAGAGGGGGAGCAATTACAAGAACATCTGTAGGTCAGCCACTTTCTTATTTCTATGGAAAGGAAGTCTTAGGAATATTTACTTCTGAGGCTGAAGTCTCTGCAGCCGCGGACCAGGGATTTGCAACTCCTGCAGATGGGGTAGGTCGCTTCCAATATGCTGATGTTGATAACAATGGTGTGATCAATGATGATGATAGAACCAATATTGGTAATCCTCACCCGGATTTCACTTATGGCCTTAACTTAACCGCCGGATATAAAGGTTTTGACGTTTCCGCCTTTTTCCAGGGATCTCAGGGTAATGATATTTACAATTATCAAAAAGTATTTACCGATTTCCCTCTCTTTTTTGATGGAAACCGAAGTACTCGTGTTTTAGATTCTTATTCTGTAGATAATCCAAACGCTACTTTACCTGGGTTAAGCGCAACGATTCGTAATAGTGAAACCAATCCAAATTCGTATTTTGTAGAGGATGGTTCATACTTGCGATTGAAGAACTTACAGATAGGTTACAATTTTGCTGAAACAGTGGTTGAAAGGCTTATGGTACAGGATCTAAGAATTTATGTTCAGGGTACTAATTTATTTACTATTACAGGTTATGATGGCTTAGATCCTGAAATTGGCTCTTTTGACAGTCTTACTTTAGGTGTCGATGGAAACGTAGCAGGTGGTGGTTTGTATCAGGCTTATCCTGTTTCAAGGATATTTACATTAGGTGTTAATATTAAAATTTAATTGTTATGAAGAAGATAATTTATTACATACTTCCTTTTTTCGCTCTTATAGCGTGTACTGAAGATTTTACAAACACTCCAGCCGTAGGTGCTCTGAGTGATCAGGCCCTTCAAAACGAGCAGGGAGTAGATTTATTATTAACAGGTGCCTACTCCGCCTTGGATGGGATTGTTAATAATAATGGAGGAAATGGCTTTGCCGTAAGCCCGGATAACTGGTGGTTTGATGTGTTATCAGATGATGCCCACAAGGGAAGTACAGATGGGGATCAACAGGAGCTTTTCTTGATGGAAACCTATGCTTTCACGCCATCTAATCCTTATATTTTAGGGAAATGGGAAGCACTTTATGGAGGTGTAAACCGTGCAAATGCTGTTATTTCTGTAATTGAAGGAATAGAAGACAGGGATTTTACCGAGAAACTTGCAGAAGCTCGTTTCCTGCGAGGATACTTTAACTTTGAACTACAGAAAATTTATGGTAATCCCGCATTTATTTCAGCTGAAAATTATGCTAATACTGAATTTAATCAGCCAAATCCAGGTCCAATATGGACAGAAATAGAAGCAGATCAACAATTTGCCGTGGAGAATCTTCCAGAGACTCAACCAGAGCCTGGAAGACCAACTTCCTGGACAGCTAAGGCTTTTTTAGGAAAGACATATTTATTTCAGAAAAAGTGGGCTGAAGCATTTGCTATTCTTCAGGATGTTATCAACAATGGTCCTTATGGATTGAATGAGGAGTTTGTGGCAAATTTTACCGCGGGAGGTGAAAACAGCCAGGAATCTGTTTTCGCCATTCAGTTCGCGGCAGATGATGGTCTTTCTTTTAATGGGAATGTAGGCAGCACTTTAAACTTTCCTAATGCTTTGGGATGGTGTTGTGGATTTTATGTTCCTACCCAGGATCTTGTAGACGCCTTTCAAACCGGGCCTGATGGATTGCCACTTCTGGACAACTATAGTAATAACCATGTAGAATCAGACTATGGTATTGCAAGTGATGAGCCTTTTACTCCAGAGACAGGTCCACTAGATCCACGTCTTGATTATACGGTAGGTAGAAGAGGAATTGAATATAATGGGTACGGAATTAATCCTGGAAGTGAATGGGTGCGAAACACTCCCGCTGATATCTCCGGGTCTTATTTACCTAAAAAGAACGTATATCATGCCGGGGAAGAGGTTAATATGGGAACTGCAGACTGGGGTCAGCAAAGCCCGGGAATAAATTATAATGTGATGAGATTCTCCGATGTTTTATTAATGGCTGCGGAGGCGGCTGTTGAGTTGGAAGACCTTGATACAGCACTTGGGTATGTTAATATGATACGAAATAGAGCGAAAAATATGACGTATGTTCAGGCAGAAGATGGTTCACCCGCAGCTAATTACATAATAGAACCTTACGATTCTTTTTCAAGCCCTGAAATGGCGCTTAAGGCGGTAAGATTTGAAAAAAGATTAGAACTTGCAATGGAAGGCCACAGATACTTTGACCTTGGACGTTGGGACATTGCCGTGCCGGTATTAACTGATTACGTCAACAATGAAACTGAAACCATTCCAAATTTTGGTCCTAAAACATCACCTTTCCAGCAGTATATGACCATTATGCCAATTCCAACTACAGCTATAGATTTAAGTGGTGGAATATTAACCCAGAACCCTGGTTATTAATCAATTTAAAAAACTTTAAAAGAAAAAAGAGTGCTATTTATAGCGCTCTTTTTTATCTTTAAAAAAATTTTAACAAAGTAAAAATGCTGTTAAGTAATTCCCTAAATCGTTTCATTATTCTTTTTGCTACCTGTATTTTTTTAATTTCCTGTTCGGGAGAAGACAAAGCTCAAAGCGATGTAAAAAAGCAATTTTCCCAAATCTCATTTGAAGATTCCGGGATAGATTTCCAGAATACCCTTACTGAAAATGATTCTCTCAATTATTTTAGTTACTCCTACATCTATATGGGTGGTGGGGTAGCCGCGGGAGACATAAATAACGATGGCCTGGTAGACCTGTTTTTTACGGGTAACATGGTCCCTAATAAATTGTACCTGAACAAAGGAGATCTAAAATTTGAAGATATCTCAGAATCTGCAGGCGTATCAGGAGACGACAGATGGTTTACAGGAGTTACTATGGCCGATGTGAATAATGACGGATTTCTTGACATCTATTGTTCGGTAGCAGGGAAATTTGGCAATAAGGCCAATCTGCTCTACATTAATAATGGAGATGGAACTTTTTCCGAAAGGGCTGAAGAATATGGAATAGCTGATGAAGGAAACAGTGTGCAGGCAACCTTCTTTGATTATGATCTGGACGGGGATCTGGACCTTTATGTAGCCAATTACCCCCCAACGAAATTTAACGCTCCAAATAATTTTTACCGGTTTAAAATGGAAAATTTAAAGGATGTAGAATCAGATCAATTATACCGCAATGATGGAGGAACTTTCACCAAAGTTACCGAAGAATCAGGCCTGCGCTCTTTTGGTCTTACCTTAAGTGTTACCGTTGGAGATCTGAATGAAGATGGCTGGCCAGATCTCTATATCTCCAATGATTTTAGCTCTCCAGATTATATGTATATTAACGATAGGGACGGGACTTTCAAAGAAGTAGTGAAACAGGCCACACAGCAAACCTCCTTCTACGGAATGGGAGTAGATATTGCTGATTATAATAATAATGGACTCCTGGATGTGTTTCAGGTAGATATGGACGCTAAAAGTAACAGGCGGGCAAAAGCGAATATGGCAAGTATGAACCCTGCAATATTTTGGAGTACCGTAAATGCGGGTTTTCATTACCAGTATATGCAAAACACCCTGCAGACCAACACAGGTGTAATGGAAGATGGGATTCCGATTTTCCAAAATACTTCCCGACTGGCAGGGGTTTCATCTACAGATTGGAGCTGGGGTGCTTTGTTTGCTGATCTTGATAATGATGGGTGGAAAGATATTTTTATTTCGAACGGCACCAGGAGGGAAGTGAACAACCGGGATTATTTTAATGAGCTTTCCCAGCTTCCTAACCAGAGAGATAGCTTGTTGAAGAGAACGCTGGCTATTCCATCTGAAAAAATCGACAATTTTGTATATCGCAACAAGGGTGATTTAACTTTTGAAAGATCCAATGAGGCATGGGGTCTGGAATTTAAAGGTTTTTCCAATGGGGCAGTTTATGTAGATCTCGATAATGACGGAAACCTTGAGATCATCACCAATAATATAGATGATTACGCATCGATATTCAAAAACAACAACCTAAACCAAAACAATTATCTGGCAGTTGAATTGAAGGGGCCGGAAAAAAATAAAAATGGTCTTGGGACAAGAGTTTATTTGTCTGATTCCGGAAATACCCAAATGCAGGAATTGACTCTTAGCAGGGGCTTTCAATCTTCAGTAGCACCAAAATTCAATTTTGGTGTTGGTAAAAGTGAAACCATAGCTGAACTTAAAGTAGTTTGGCCCGATAAAAAAATAGAAATTCTTGAAAATGTTCCTTCCAATCAGCTTTTAGTGCTGGATTACAAAAACGCTAAAACTAAAGAACCTGAGCCTGTGCCAGGTGATCCTCCTGTTTTCCTTACAATTGCAGCAGATTCTTTAGGATTAAAACATAAGCACACAGAGAATATTTATGATGATTTTGCCACAGAGATCCTTCTGCCCCACAAAACTTCCATGTTTGGCCCAGGTGTGGCTGTGGGCGATTTAAACGGAAATGGTCTGGAAGATCTTTTTATTGGAGGTGCAACCGGGTATCCGGCAGGGATCTATTTTCAAACCGACATAGGTTTTGTAAAGCAGGAGTTTGAGGATATTAAAAATGATCAAAAATTTGAAGATCTGGGCGTAATAATATTTGATGCTGATAATGATGGCGATAATGATATATACGTGGTGAGCGGCGGTAATGAATTTGATAAGGATTCAGAAAGGCTGCAGGACAGGCTTTACATCAATGAAAACGGAATTTTCAGAAGATCTGTTTCGGCACTTCCTGAAATGATCACCAGCGGATCCAGAGTATATGCTGCAGATTATGACAATGATGGGGATCTGGACCTGTTTGTGGGTGGCCGGCTTGTTCCCGGAAATTACCCTTCACCTGCAGATAGCTATATCCTTGAAAACCGATCGGAAAATGGTATTGCCAAATTTGTAGATGTTACCGCAAATGTTGCCCCGGATTTTGAGAAGCTGGGAATGGTCACCAGCGCAGTTTGGACAGATTTTGATGATGATGGATGGGTAGATCTCGTTATTGTGGGAGAATGGATGCCTATTAAGATGTTCAAAAATGACAGAGGAGAATTTTTCGATGTCTCTAAAAAAATGGGATTGGAAGATTCTGCAGGGTGGTGGTTCAGTATTGAAGCAGGTGATTTTGACAAAGATGGGGATGTAGATCTAATTGCGGGTAATTTAGGACTCAACTACAAATATCAGGCAGGTGAGGAAGAAACTTTTGATATTTACTACCATGATTTTGACAATAGTGGTAGCAAAGACATAGTTCTTAGTTACTTTAACGATGGTGAAAAATTTCCAGTTCGTGGAAGATCATGTTCTTCCCAGCAGATGCCGGGTATCAAACAAAAATTTCCAAATTACGAGTCTTTTTCAGAAGCAACTTTGGAAGATGTATATACAAATAGATCTTTGGACGATGCTTTACATTACCAGGTAAAATCTTTTGCCAGCCTTTATTTAGAAAATGTAGGAGGGTCTTTTGAAAAACATAAATTACCAAACGAGGCTCAGGTATCAAGCATCAATCAAATACTTGTAGAAGATTTTGATGAAGATGGTCATCTTGATGCTTTAATAGCAGGTAATCTTTACAGTTCTGAAGTAGAGACTCCTCGTTCAGACGCCGGGGTAGGGCTTTTCCTAAAAGGTGATGGCAAGGGAGAATTTGAACCTGTGCCTGCAAGAAAGAGTGGCTTATTGGTTCCCGGAGATGTTAAGGATCTGGTCAGATTAAATACTCCTCACGGGGAATATATTGTTGTGGTAAAAAATGACGATTACGTGCAGTTGGTACGGGTGAAGGATAAGATAAAAAATGAAATTGTTTCTGTAGAAAAGCAAAATTGAAATTAAGGAATTTTTGAGATTAAACAAGGGATCGTACGGAAAAGAAAAAGGAGAAGCAGTGGAATTTGCTGAATCTTTTGAAATCTGCGAATACGGGAGGCAGCCTTCTGAAGGAGAGATTCGGAAGTTGTTTCCAATGTTAAATCAAAATTAAATTTCGATTGGAAATATAAAGAAACCCTGACTATGCATTTCTGAGTGCTACAGCTTTAATTTTCGGGATTAAAATAATAAGCTTTAAGAGTTAAAAATGAACGATCTAAAAGTTTCTACAGCACAATTTGAACATCGCAGTGGCGATAAGGAATACAATCTTTCAGTTATAGAAGAGTTGTCAAAACAGGCGGCAAAGGAGGGTTCCAAAGTTATTTCTTTCCATGAATGCTCCATAACCGGTTACACTTTTGCCCGTCATCTTTCCCTGGCCGAAATGTTGGATCTGGCTGAGGAAATCCCTGATGGCGACAGCATAGTTAGTTTAACGGAAATCGCTAAAAAACATAAAATTGTTATACTGGCGGGTCTTTTCGAAAAAGATAAAGAGGATAACATGTTCAATGTATATGTTTGTGTTGACAAAAATGGTTTAGTAGCAAAACACAGAAAACTGCACCCGTTCATCAACCCGTTGGTTTCACCTGGAAATGAATACTGTATTTTTGATCTTTTCGGATGGAAATTTGGAATCCTGATTTGTTACGATAACAATATTGTGGAAAATGTTCGGGCAACGAAATTACTTGGTGCGGAAATTATTTTTATGCCACATGTAACTATGTGTACCCCCTCCACCCGTCCCGGGGCAGGGTTTGTGGATTCCTCCTTATGGGAAAACAGAAAGGAGGACCCTACATCTCTCCGGCTGGAATTTGAAGGACCTAAAGGCAGGTCCTGGCTAATGAAATGGCTACCGGCAAGGGCGTACGACAATTCGGTATACGTGGTTTTTTCAAACCCAATTGGGATGGATGATGATCAGTTAAAAAATGGCTGTTCAATGATCCTTGACCCTTTCGGTGATATTTTAGCTGAATGCCGGAATTTAGGAGATGATATTGCCTCTGCTGTTCTTTCTCCCGATAATATAGAAAAAGCTGGGGGTCATAGATATATCCAGGCCAGAAGGCCAGACTTATATCAGGAAATAATAGGAAAAGCGCATATCCCGGACCAAAAGGTGGTCTGGTTACGCAAACAAAACCTTAAGTAAAAAATGGATTTTCTGTGACTCTTAACCTATAAAAATCTTTCTTTAAATTATTGTTTAGATTTGTTATTTTAGTTTAAACTGCTGAATCTTATTAATTACTTCCTGTGCTGTCATACCGTGCTATTGTCAAAATCATATTGTCTCTGAAGTGGCCTGGATTTCTGAAAGCAAACGTTATTTTATAGATTTCACCGGTCGTGTATCGATTCACGAAGAACGATTGAACGATATGGGAGTTCATTTTTTTCCCAGCCCGGAAGTTGATGGACGCCCTACAAAAAAGCAAAAGAACCAAAAACATTATTTGCATGCTTTAACCCCTTTAGGAATCTGATCTTTATTAACAGTTACAACGGTTACGTTTAGTATTTTCTTTAATAGTTACAGGTTCAGAAATAACCTGAAGGAGGTATTTCTGGCGTGCCGGGATTGATGGGTGATCATTCTTCTAATTTTTTAATCTACAATCATTTATAATAAAAAATATTTTTTTTAAGGTCTGGTTTTTGTTATAAAATATGAATTTATAAATAACTTTGCTTCTAAATACTTAACTGAATAAATTCTTATGTTGCATAAACTTCCCATCCTTATCGCATTGGTATTTATTGTTTTAATGGCCGGGTGTAAAGCGAAAAAAACCGTTCCTAAAAAATCAGAACCACAGGTTTCTGAAATTCCTCAGGTAAATCAGGAAGAACTTCCGGAATCCCTTATTATTAATGAGATTCCCGGGGAAGAATCGGCTGTAACGCCAGTTCAAATTATAAACAATGCCCCTTTTGTAATGCGGGAATTTCGTGCGGCCTGGATCGCTACGGTAGCCAATATCAACTGGCCGAGTAAATCGGGTTTATCAACCAGTGAACAACAAAGAGAAGCAATTGTTTTGCTTGATTTTTTAAAGAAACATAATTATAATGCGGTGATTTTTCAGGCACGGCCACAGGCAGATGCCCTTTATAAAAGTTCACTTGAATCCTGGTCCTTCTTTCTAACAGGGGAACAGGGGAAAGCTCCGGAACCATTTTATGATCCGTTACATTTTTGGATTGAAGCCGCCCATGATAGGGGAATGGAGTTGCATGTATGGTTAAATCCTTACAGGGCACATCATTCTACGGGAGGAAAGATCACAGATGCCTCTATAGTTAAAACCCATCCGGATCTCGTGGTAGGGTTGAAAAATGGCATGTATTGGATGGATCCCTCAAAAAAAGGAACTCAGGATCATACCGCCGCTGTAGTGATGGATATTGTGAAGCGTTATGATATCGACGGAATCCACTTCGACGATTATTTTTATCCGTACGCTTCCTATAATAAAGGAGCCGATTTTCCGGATGCAGAAAGCTTTGCAGCCTATCAAAAAACAGGCGGAAAACTTTCAAAACCAGACTGGAGACGGGACGGGGTAAATACTTTCGTGGAACGTATCTATAATGAAATAAAGGCTGAGAAACCCAAGGTTAAATTCGGGATAAGCCCTTTTGGGATCTACCGTCCGGGATTGCCAAAATCAATCGCGGGAATGGATCAGTATACAGAATTATATGCCGATGCCAGGCTATGGTTAAATGAAGGTTGGATAGATTATTATTCCCCTCAGTTATATTGGAAGATCAATCAAACCAAGCAAAGTTTTCCGGTGTTATTGGGCTGGTG
>ERZ1284728.71-NODE-71-length-12260-cov-22.287587_pt1 | contig 12260 bp, 9 predicted proteins | sample MGYA00454601_ERZ1284728 | MGnify/ENA primary metagenome ERZ1284728 (study PRJEB36292, sample SAMEA5787382) | metagenome | biome: Arctic soil; feature: perennial spring outflow channel; material: sediment | place: Canada | collected 2017-07-08 | depth 0.05 m ...
AAGCTTGAAAAAATAATTGTAAAAAATAACATTTTAGACATCCTCATAGTACTTTAATGAATTTCAATTAATACAGGACAATGATCACTATGCTTTGCCTCTGGTAAGATAACGGCACGTTTGATTTTTTCTTTTAAAGGTTCCGAGATTAAATTGTAATCTATACGCCAACCTTTATTGTTTTCGCGGGCATTGGCACGATAACTCCACCAGGAATAATTATCTGATTCTTTATTTAAATGCCTGAAAGAATCTATAAAACCGCTGTTCATAAAATCTTCTATCCACGCTCGTTCTTCCGGTAAAAATCCGGAAGTGTTTTTAAGCCGAACAGGATCGTGAATATCAATGGCCCGGTGGCAAATATTATAATCCCCTGAAATGATCAAATTTGGTATTTGGAGTTTTAAATCGTCTATATATTTCTGGAAATCGGCCATGAACTGAAACTTATGTTCTAACCTCTTAATATTTGTTCCTGAAGGAAGGTACAGGCTCATAACCGAAAATCCTTCAAAATCAATTCTCAGATTCCTGCCTTCAAAATCCATATATTCTATCCCTGTGCCATATTCCACATTCAGAGGTTTGTGCTTACTTAAAATTGCTACTCCGCTGTACCCTTTTTTTTGGGCGGGATACCAGTAATTGTATTTATAACCGGCGTCCTCGAAGGGTTTGGCATCAAATTGATCTGGATTTGCCTTTATTTCCTGCAGGCAAAGAATATCGGGATCTGCACTTATCAACCAATCGATAAAACCTTTTCTTAATGCAGCCCTTATGCCGTTGACATTGTAGGAGATAATTTTCATGAAATATTTTTTCCAAAAATAAGGAATCGTGTGTGATTTATATAATTTGAATTGTTTTTTAAGCGGTTATTTTCGCCTAAGGAAACCTGCTAGTTCGCGCTGCTCCTATTTTACGATAAAGCGTTTCACAATCCCAACTTCCCTGGTTCCAATTCTCAGCAAATAAACCCCGGTGGCAGCATAGGACATATCAAATTCATACAAATATCCATCGCCGATACTTTCAACTTTATTTTCCAGCAATTTCTGACCTAATAAATTATGAACTGTGACCCGCAGGGTTTCATCAAACTCTGTCTCCAGGAATACCCGAAAAATACCATTCCCCTGGTCTGAAATCACAAGATTTGCATCATTCAAAAGAAAGTCATCTAAGCTTATCGAACTGTCTGTTACCCGTACGCTATAATCGTGTGTTGTTCCATAATCCATAACACTACAGGGATTATTAAGATCTCCGTCAAAAGAGACATCCCCTGCCCTTATCCTTAGCAAATGAAGTCCCAGAGCCGCATCGGCAGGAAGTGTGAATTCATACTCATGCCAGGTATTAGCCGAGGGGATAACCTGGTTGGAAATAAATCGTTCTTCATCATCAAAAACTCCATTATCATTTAAATCTATCCACATAGAAAATTGTTCATTTCCTTCCGGAGAATCAAATAAAGTTTGCACCCTTACCGTAAAAGTTCTTTTTGATCTGTCCAAATCTGTTCTAGAGCCTATAAAATCAACATAACCTATACTACACGGAATTCTTTCATTGAGAATACCTTCCAATTCAAAAGAAAATATCCCATCTCCAAAACTTGTACAATCGGATCCTTCAGGAATACAGTTTAAATTTGCTACCGATTTCTTTACGCCATCATTTTGAGGTTTACTGTCACCGTTTAAATTAGTTTCAGCAGCTATGTTATAGCGACCAAAAGCAGAAAGATTTGCTGTTTGAGAAAAGGTATAAGTCACATTTTCTCCTACCGGAAGAGATCCTGAAAAAGTTTCATTCACACTTCTATTATTCTCAATTTGGTAAGAAACGGGAATATTTGTTTGTGGTTTTCCCCCAAAATTTTCTATGGTAACGGTTATTTCTTCGGAAGAAGTTAATTCCAAGCCGGTGGAAGGTGCATCTATGGAGGTTACACCAACATCATTGGGAAAAAGGTTTCTAATTGTTCCTGAAAATTCATCATTATCCTCCCTCTCATCGCCGGCTAAATTTGTGGAAGAAGTAACCTCATAAGTCTGGCCTACGGTTCCCAAATTTGCGGTAGTAGAAAATGTATAATCTACAGAGCTTGTACCAGGTAAACTTCCTTCAAATACTTCGTTCACGGTTTGACCTCCGTTAATGGTGTAACTTACAGGAATATTGGTTTGCGTATTTCTACCAAAATTTCGAATTGTAACTGTTATTGCTTCAGAGTTGGAAAGCGTAGCATCTTTAGGACTTGGGATTGCGATAATTCCAACATCATTATTAAAATCGGGCGCGAGTTGAAAAACGCCCACTCTGTTTTTCCTGTCTAAACCATCAAAATATTCTCCATTGTGCCAAAAGGTAATACCATCTGCAGGATCTAATGTTAAATGGGCATAATCTCCATACCGAATGCTTGGATTAGGGCTAAGTCCTTCAATGATACTGGTTTCCAAAAGTGTCATTTGTCCCAAAGGATCGTTTGAATATCTTCCTGTATACCGTATGGAAGGAAATATAGGTGTTTCCGGACTATCATCTAAAACCGTATAACCAAGGCCAATATTACCTTCTCTATCCATACCAATACTCCCACTCCAGCGATCGCTTTTATCCGGGGCATAGGTTCCTTCCTGGTAAACGCTCCATAGTCCTCCATTCCTGTTTTGTCTAAGTTCATACCATCGTATTCCGGCATGCTTTGCGGCTGCCGGATCTATATCGACCACAAAATTTAAAACCGTAGAGTTATGAGTAGAAAATCTTCTATACTGGGTCAAGTACATAATTGTTGCCTGCAGGGCATCAACATCCGGAGCATTACCCGGCTGGGAAAGATTACCCTTAGCAAAAGATCCCCCATCAAAAGTTGCAATAAATGGGCTTACCCCCTGGGAAGCACCTAATTCCTGATATTCTTCTATGATAGATGCCAGAGGGTTTACCCAATTCACATTAATATTCCATATTTTTAGATGATCTTCAGTTACCCCCGCCCAGGCGTCATCCTGAAGGTAAATTATAGGAGCATTACCCAAGGGAGGCATTTCTCTGCCTATAGCATTGAAGCCTGCCGGACTGTAAAACCCGTTGGTTCTTATACCCGGCAAGGGAAATCCCAACATTCTGGCAGTCTGACCCTTAAGCATCATGTCCCTTTCAAGTACATAAACCACCTGACTAGTGCTTGCGGAATTGGAATTTTTATTAGTGGTTACATAATACCCATCACTCCACAAGGACATCTTAGGATAATCTGGAAGGGAATTTGTAATGAACCTGTAGGTATACCAGCCGGAATTTAAAGGGTCTGAGCCCTGGGATACCGCCACTAGCAAGGCAAATGGCCCAATAGGCTCATTTTTTGAATCCACATTAAAGGAAAACTGACTAATCACAAATCTGTCTGCAAACTCATCGTACAGCACTATAGGGTCCCCTTTATCTTCCCCGGAAAACTCTCCTCCTATGGAGGAAAGGGAAGCAGGAGCCATGATTCGGTTTCCATTTTTATCCCATATTGAAAAAGCGGTATTCCAAGCATTTACATAATGATTGGGCCCCGCAACGCCTGTGGGATCTGAAGGGGTGTGGCGGGTGCTGACTGCTTCAAAAGTTAGGTTTAATTGCTTTGTTGGAAGCTTACCGTACTCAGCCTGTCTCTTAGAATCCTCAGTTTTTGGTAATCCTTTACCAGGAACAACCTGATTAATACCCCGATTCCTGGGGTTTACGACTTTAAATTCTGTAGAGGGCGGTATAATTTTTCTTTTGGAAATGGGAGTACTAATAACTGCCTGGGCTGAATCGATATAGACAGGCCCTGAAATTTCTCTTTTCTGCGCGGTAACCTGCAAAGAAAAAAAGAAAACTAATACTGTGAAAAAAGAGTAAAATCGAATCATATTTTTAAAAAAGAACATTCTTAAACATAAATGGTTAAAATTAAGGAATTAATAAAAATTAAAAGAGGCAATTAACTATTTAATTACCTCCTTTATTACGTTAAATTTTATAAAAAATCTAGCCTTCCATCCACTTCTTAAAATTTATTTCTTCCTCAATAATCTTTTTAAGTTCTGAAACAGGCACCCTTTTTTGCTCCATACTATCTCTGTATCTTACTGTTACTGCATTATCTTCCAGGGAATCATGATCTACCGTTATACAAAGCGGAGTTCCAGCGGCATCCTGCCTTCTGTACCTTCTTCCTATAGCATCCTTTTCGTCATATTGAACCCTGAAATCCCATTGTAATTCTTCAATAATTTTTTGAGCAAATTCCGGTAAACCGTCTTTTTTAACCAGCGGAAGTACCGCAGCCTTGGTAGGAGCAAGCACTGCCGGAAGTTTTAACAATGTTCTGGAAGAACCATCTTTTAAGGTTTCTTCTTTTAAGGAAGAGGACAAAACCGCCAAAAACATCCTGTCTAAACCTATGGAAGTTTCAATCACATAGGGTACATAAGTTTCATTTAATTCCGGATCAAAAAACCGCAATTTTTTACCTGAATGTTCTTCATGGGCTTTTAGATCAAAATCTGTTCGGGAATGGATTCCTTCCAGTTCTTTAAAGCCAAAAGGAAAATCAAATTCTATATCGGCGGCAGCGTTGGCATAATGCGCCAATTTATCATGGTCGTGAAAACGGTAATTTTCCTCTCCTAGTTTTAAGGAATAATGCCATTTAATTCGTTCTTCTTTCCAGTGTTCATACCACTTCATTTCATCCCCTGGTCGTACGAAAAATTGCATTTCCATTTGCTCAAATTCCCGCATTCTGAAAATAAACTGACGCGCTACGATCTCATTTCTGAAGGCCTTTCCTGTTTGAGCTATTCCGAAGGGAATTTTCATTCTTCCGGTTTTTTGCACATTTGAAAAGTTTACAAAAATACCCTGAGCTGTTTCCGGCCTTAAATATAAATCGGAAGAAGTCTCTGCAGATGCTCCCATTTTGGTGCCAAACATTAGGTTAAACTGGCGTACATCGGTCCAGTTTTTTGAACCGGTCTCCGGATCGGCAATTTCGAGTTCTTCAATTAGGGCTTTCACATCTTTTAAATCTTCACGGGTAAGCGAATCCCCTAAACGTTTTAAAATATCCTTACGCTGAGTGAGATATTTTCCAACCCGTTCATTTGTTGCCACAAATTGCTCTTCATCAAAGGAATCCCCGAAGCGTTTTTTTGCTTTTCCAATCTCTTTCTGCGCTTTTTGTAGCAATTTTTCGGCGAAATCTTCCACCAAAACATCTGCCCGGTAGCGTTTTTTGGAATCTTTATTATCTATCAATGGATCGTTAAAAGCATCCACGTGTCCCGATGCCACCCAGGTTTTTGGGTGCATAAGGATAGAAGCATCTATGCCTACGATGTTTTGATTGAGTTGCACCATACTCTTCCACCAGTATTCCCGGATGTTTTTCTTCAACTCGGCTCCATTCTGACCGTAGTCATACACAGCACTTAGCCCATCATAAATTTCACTTGATGCGAAAATATACCCATACTCCTTGGCATGGGAAATCACATTTTTAAATAAATCTTCTTGTTTTGCCATAGCGCAAAAATAAAAAAACCGCCTTGATAAAGCTCAAGGCGGTTCCTGATTTTTTAATTTAAATTATTTATCTCAAATTGAATGAGGAAGTTCCTATTAATTCAGGCCCTGCGTAAACGTATACTTTATAGGTTCCCTCAATAAGTTTATCTTGTCTGGTTTTTGAAAGAACACACACGTCAAGTTCTTCATTTTCATAAAAAATCCTGGACTGCGCACTGTAAACCATCACTCCACCATCGTGCTCCACTGCGATTTCATCGCCTACCAGTTCATTTCTTGGATTATAAACCTGTATATACATATCCCTTTCACCTGCCGCTGCAAGTGTATTTTCAGTAATTGTAAAACAAGTTCGAATCTGGTCTATTCTTGATGTCTTATCATTGGTAACCAGTTTCCCATTATTCCGAACAATCACTCCTTCCCCTTTAAGGGATGTTATTTTTAACTGGGCAGCTTTATCAACTTTGGTGGAAAGACTCTGATTGGTTTGAGAGAGAGAATCGGCCTGCCTTGTCCTTTGTGTCAGGACATTTTGTGTACTGTCTATTGTTGAAGACAGCATTCGGTTTTGATTGCTCAAGCTGTCAACTACTCTAAACAAACGATCTTTTTCATTTTTCAGGGTACCAATTTCTCTTCTGTATCTTGAAATAAGCACCAGGTTGGCCTCGGCGTCCTTTACAGAATCTAAAAGCACCACAATACGCTCCCGGGCATTTGCCAGATTTTGATCCATCACCTCATTGGTGGCGATCGCTTCGTCATACTTAACTATAAGGTCGTTGAGTTCATCCTCAATTACGGCTTTCTCCTTTTGAAGAATTGCCTTATTTTCCTTTTCTTCATTATAAAATTTGATGGTATAAATTCCGAGCGCCACAAGGGCTACGGCCAAAATACCGGTCAAAATCTTTAGGGCGGTATTGTTTTTCTGTTCGGTCATCATTTTAGATATTTAGTTTGTAAATTTATAAGTAAAAGCATCTAAATTACAATTCCTTAACAAATGTTTCACGATTTTATCAATTTATTTTACCCCAGGCTTTGCCAGATATGCGATAGCGCCCTGATTAGAAGTGAAACAGTGCTTTGTTTAAAGTGCATTCATCAGCTTCCTGTTACCAATTTTCATCTTCAAAACGAAAATCCGGTTAAAAAAGTATTTTATGGACGTGTACTTGTTGAAAACGCAACTGCTTTGCTTCATTTTAGAAAGAAAGGTGCGGTGCAAAAGCTTATCCATCAGCTAAAATATAAAGGACAAAAAGAAATTGGCACCTATCTTGGGAAATGGATGGGAAAGGAATTGGCAGAAAGTTCCGAATTTAAAGAGATCGATATGGTAATTCCCGTTCCGCTTCACAGAAAAAAATTAAGATCACGCGGTTTTAATCAGGTAGAATATTTTGGAAAAGAGATTGCCGCAGCCCTACAAATTCCTTATGAGGACAAAGTCCTGTTGAAAAAATCCTATTCTTCAACACAAACAATTAAAATCCGTCTGGCCCGATGGGGTAACATAGAAGAAACTTTTGTTTTGGTAAATTCAGAAAAAATTAGAAACAAACATATTCTACTGGTAGATGATCTTATTACCACGGGAGCAACCCTGGAAGCCTGCTCCAATATCCTGCTGCATGCACCCGGCATCAAAATTAGCATTGCTTCTATGGCAATGGCCTGATAACAAAATGAAAATTAATCGTTTCTTTGTTTAAAATTATAATTTTCATGAAAAGATATTTTTCTCTATTATTCGTACTCCTAACCTCATTGTTTTTAGTACAGTGTGCTAAAAAGGGTACACCAACAGGAGGAAAAGTAGATTCTATTCCTCCAAAATTTGTGAGAGCGGTTCCTGAAAATTTCTCGACAAATTTTGATTCCAAAGAGATAAAAATACTTTTTAATGAATTTATAAAACTTGAAAAGCCACAGGAACAAATTATTATTTCCCCGCCTATGGCTCCAAAACCGGATATAACCCCGTTGGGATTTGCCAGTAAGGACGTACGAATTAAGATAACCGATACTTTACAGAAAAACACCACTTATGTAATAAATTTTGGAAGAAGTGTGACAGATAATAATGAGGGAAATCCATTGCCCTTTTTTAAATATGTTTTTTCAACCGGAAGTTATATCGATTCATTATCGGTCCGGGGAAGAATTGAAGATGCCTTATTAAAGGAAGCACCCTCCTTTATCTCTGTAATGCTATATGAGGTGAATGAAACCTTTACAGACTCCCTTGTTTTTAATGAACCCCCTAGGTATATTACCAATACCCTTGATAGTCTTAGAACATTTGAAATCACAAACTTAAAGGAAGGAACTTACCAATTGGTTGCTGTTCAGGACCTAAACAACGATTATAAGTATAATCCGGGAAGAGAGAAAATTGCCTTTATTGAAAATCCCATTACTATTCCAACCGATTCCTCGTATACGTTGACATTGTTTAAGGAAATACTGGACTTTAAACCAGAACGGCCAAAACAAACAGGACTGCAAAAATTGTTGATTGGGTATAAGGGAAAAACTGAACTGGATAGCATAAGTTTTAAACCTTTGAGTGCCGTTCCAGCTGATTTTAAATATAGAATTACAAAGATCGCCGATAAAGACAGTCTTAATTTTTGGTTTAAACCTAAAATTGAAATTGACAGCCTGCTTCTAGTTGTTTCCCGTCCAATAGGTAGTGACACCCTTTTTACCAGAATAACTAATATGCCAAAGGATTCGCTTATTGTAAGCACAGAACCTTCCGGAAATGTTGATTTTGATAAAGATTTTTTGTTCAGAACCAATACGCCTATTTCTGAAAAAAACGATGAACTTATAAGCATTCTGGGTAAGGATTCCATTCCCCTCCCTTTTACTTCAGAAATAAATACCTTAGAGAATACACTTCGGCTAAAATTTAAAAAAAACGAAAATGAAACCTATCAAATAACAGCATTGCCAGGTGCGTTAACCGATTTTTTTAACAAAGAGAACGATACCATCAAAAAGAGCATAAAAACCAAAGCTTTTTCCGATTATGGTAATGTGCGTCTCAACCTTCAAAATGTAAGAGAATTCCCTTTGATTGTTCAACTCACAGATGAAAAAGGAGTGGTTAAATATGAACGCTATACAACTTCAGAAAGCCGTATAAGCTTTGATCTTATTACTCCCGGTAACTATTTGATGCGTGTTATTTACGACCGGAATGAGAACAGGATCTGGGATACAGGAAATTACTTTAAAAAAATAAAAGCTGAAAAAATTATTTATTTCCCCGATCTAATTGAACTACGTCCAAACTGGGATGAGAATCTAACTTTTATTTTAAACTAAAGGAGTCCCTGTCCTGCAAAAATTTTAATTTCTCACGCGTTTCAATAATATGTGATTTATCCAGGCTAACAATTTTAGTGAATTCAGATTCAGTATCATTCTCAAAAAGTGCCTTTCCCAAACTGTCGTATACGGCTGTATGGCCGTTATAAACGTGCTTATTGTCATCGGTTCCTGTCCTGTTTACCCCTATACAAAAAGACATGTTTTCTATTGCCCTCGCCTGTAATAGTATGTCCCAGGCATTGATGCGGGTTTTCGGCCAGTTGGCTACATATATCAAAAGATCATAGTCTTCGGTATTTCTTGCCCAAACCGGGAAACGTAAATCATAACAAATAAGCGGACAGATCTTCCAGCCTTTATATTCCAGGACCAATCGTTGTTTTCCGGCGGCATAGGTTTCATTTTCCCTGGCCAGGGTAAAAGTATGTCGCTTGTCATAGGTTTTGAAGGTACCATCGGGATATACAAAGTACAACCGGTTATAATATTTTTCATTGTCTTTAATAATAAGACTTCCGGTAACCGCACTTTTCCTATGGGTAGCAATATTTTGCATCCATTTAAAAGTTTCACCCAGAGGAGCTTCAGCAAGATTTTCAGCATTCATGGAAAAACCGGTGCTAAACATTTCCGGCAAAACAATGAGATCTATATCCTGATCTATTCGCTCTATTTTTTCCGAAAATAACTCCCTGTTTTTCGAAGGATCCTCCCAGGAAAGTTCAACCTGAAGAACCGCAATTTTTAATTTCTCAATCATACTCAAATTTAAAAAAATAAATTCTTCCATCCTAAATACTTGTTAAATCGTTGGTTTAAAACCGGAATATAAATAGTTTTAGATCAAATTAAAACACTATGAACTTACCAGCATTTTTTCAGAAGGATACATTTGCATCAAGCACATCACGCGGGCTGATTGCAGGATTTTTAGGCGGACTTGCAGGTACAGCTGTAAAAAGTTTAGTCGAAAATTATCTTCCTGTACGAAAAATAGAACAACGTTCAGCACAAATTAAAATAGTGGACGATTTGTCTACCATGATCACCGGCACTCCAATAAGCCATCAAAATGAAGCTTTGGCAGAACAATTGGTGAGTTTTCCGTTTGGGGCAAGTCTTGGGGCAGCTTATGGGTACGGCAAAAAGGATAAAGATGATTATAAAATTACCGATGGAGTTATTTTAGGAGCTTCTACGTGGTTTTCAACCCACGAAACTTCCCTGCCACTGATGGGATTGGAAGCTAAACCGACGGAAATTCCCTTAAAAATGCAGGCAAATGAGTTATTTGCGCATGTTCTATTTGGAATTACCACCGAGGTGGTTCGCAGTTTGGTAAATCAGAGGTTAAAAAGCCAACGCTATTAAGCTACTTTATATTACTTAGGATTTCCGCAGCTTTTTCCAGGGTTTCATCGGTTTTGGCAAAACAGAACCTCAACTGATGATTGTCCTTATTATCTATGTTGAAAACCGAAATAGGAATACTCGCCAGCTTGTATTCCTTTATTAACCTTTCTGAAAATTCAACATCCCCTTCAGTTGTTATTTCTGAATAATCCATCACCTGAAAATAAGTTCCAGCAGAAGGGTTCGCGCTGAATTTGGATGATTTCATCAAGTCCAGGAATTTATCCCTTTTTTCCTGATAAAAGTTACCAAGTTGCAAATAATGTTCAGGATCCTTCAGGTATTCAGCATAGGCGATTTGCATAGGGTGGTTCACACAAAAAACAGCGAATTGATGCACTTTTCTTATCTCCTTCATCAATGCTGAAGGAGCCACGCAGTAGCCTGTTTTCCATCCTGTATTGTGAAATGTTTTTCCGAAAGAGACGCAAATAATTGCTCTTTCCGCAAGTCCTGAAAATGAAGCGGCACTGTGATGCTTGTTGTCATCGAATATGAGATGTTCATAGACCTCATCGCTAAGAAGGATGATATCGGTGTTTTTAAGCAAAGCTTCCAACTGAAGCATGGCTTCCTTACTTAAAACTGTTCCGCTGGGATTGTGCGGAGTGTTAATTATAATCATTCGTGTTCTGGAAGTGATTTTCTTTGCCAGCTCGTTCCAGTCTATTTCAAATTGCGCTCCTTTCAACTGAATTAAAACAGGAATACCTCCATTTAATTTAATGGTAGGCTCATAACTGTCATAAGCCGGTTTAAAAACGATCACCTCATCATCTTTTTGAACAAAAGCCGTTATAGCAGAATAAATTGCCTGAGTAGCACCATTGGTAATTGTGATTTCTGTTTCAGGATTATATTTTCTTGCGTATAAATTTTCAATTTTCTCAGCGATGCGTTCCCTGAGTTTTAATACGCCTGCCATAGGTGCGTATTGGTTGTTTCCAGCCTTCATCGCTTTGGTAACAAGTTCCTTCAAATAATCATCGGTTTCAAAATTAGGAAAACCCTGGGAAAGATCGGTCGCATTATATTTATGAGCAAGCTGGCTCATAGTGGTGAAAATACTGTCTTTCTGATTTTGAATTTTGGAAGTTCTCAGCTGAAAGTTGGACATAGGTATGTTTTAGAATAATATCTATAAAAAATCCCGAACTACAAAGTCCGGGATTGAAATTTTATAAAGCAATGCTCTTATTATTTTACGCTGGCTTTCAAATATTCCCGGTTCATCCGTGCGATATTTTCAAGAGAAATACCTTTAGGGCATTCAATTTCGCAGGCGCCGGTATTGGTACAATTTCCAAAACCTTCTTTATCCATTTGTTCCACCATGGCTAAAACACGTCTGTCTGCTTCTATCTCACCTTGCGGCAATAAAGCAAACTGACTTACTTTAGCAGCGGTAAACAGCATCGCGCTCGCATTTTTACAAGCCGCAACGCAGGCACCACAACCTATGCAGGTTGCAGCATAAAATGAAGCATCGGCATCTTCCTTATTTACAGGGATCGAATTGGCATCCTGGGTATTTCCTGAAGTATTTACAGAAATATATCCTCCCGCCTGCTGTATCCTGTCAAAAGAACTGCGGTCTACAACCAAATCCTTTATCACGGGAAAAGCGGCAGCCCTAAAAGGCTCTATTGTAATAGTGTCTCCATCCTTGAACTTTCGCATATGCAGCTGGCAGGTGGCAACCCCGCGATCCGGACCATGAGGTTCTCCATTGATTTGTAAACTACAGGAACCGCATATTCCCTCACGGCAATCGTGATCAAATACCACCGGTTCCTCTTCCTTGTTGATCAACTGTTCATTTAGAACGTCCATCATTTCAAGAAAAGACATATCCGGATCTATCCCATCTATTTGATAGTTTTGAATTTTTCCTTTTGTAGTGGCGTTCTTTT
>ERZ1284728.72-NODE-72-length-12252-cov-10.852587_pt1 | contig 12252 bp, 8 predicted proteins | sample MGYA00454601_ERZ1284728 | MGnify/ENA primary metagenome ERZ1284728 (study PRJEB36292, sample SAMEA5787382) | metagenome | biome: Arctic soil; feature: perennial spring outflow channel; material: sediment | place: Canada | collected 2017-07-08 | depth 0.05 m ...
ATCTCGATGACGTGCCTTGCGCTGGGAATGGTGTTGAGCGTAAGTGCCAAGCGCCAGGAAGAAATACAACAACAGGACGAACAAAAAGTGGCGGATGAAGATAATCCGCTGGAAATTTTAAGCGAGGCGATATGAACAATCAACTACGGGTAATCATTTCGGGAGGCGGCACCGGCGGGCACATTTTCCCGGCAATTTCTATTGCCAATGAAATCAAACTGCGCTATCCAACTGCCGACATACTTTTTGTGGGTGCGCAGGACAGAATGGAAATGCAGAAAGTCCCTGAAGCCGGTTACAAAATCGAAGGCTTATGGATTAGCGGGATCCAACGTCGATTGACGACCAAAAACCTGCTTTTTCCGGTCAAATTGGTCAAAAGCCTGTGGAAGGCGAGGGATATCATCAAGAGGTTTCAGCCCGATGTAGTCATAGGTACCGGCGGGTTCGCCAGTGGCCCACTTTTGCAAATGGCCAACCGCGAAAATATCCCGACTTTAATCCAGGAGCAGAATTCTTACGCGGGCATCACCAATAAACTGCTGGCAAAAGGAGCCAATACTATTTGTACGGCCTATCCAGATATGGAGCGGTACTTTCCTGCCGAAAAAATCGTATTGACCGGAAATCCAGTACGACAGGATCTTTTGGAGGTGGACAAGAAACGTGAGGAGGCCCTGGCATTTTTTGGATTGGATCCAGAGATGAAGACAGTGTTGATCCTCGGCGGAAGTCTTGGGGCAAGGAAGATCAACCAGCTGGTTGAAGATAATATCAGGGAATTTGAAAGAAATGAGCTGCAGTTGATTTGGCAAACCGGAAAGTTATATTACGAAGAATACGAAAAATATGATGATAACCTTAATGTCCGCTGTTTCGCCTTTTTGGAGCGGATGGACCTGGCCTACGCGGCGGCAGATATCATAATTTCCAGGGCTGGAGCGGGGACAGTTTCAGAATTGTGCATAGTTGGGAAACCGGTTGTTTTCATTCCTTCCCCAAATGTGGCCGAAGACCATCAAACCAAGAACGCCATGGCAGTAGCCGAAAATGATGCTGCGGTGGTGCTTTCCGAAAGTCATTTGGAGCAAGCCTTCCGATCGATATTTTTCCCGCTAATGGATTCAGGTGACAAACTTGAAAACATGAGTAGGAACATTAAAAAACTGGCAAAACCGTTTGCGACTTCCAATATTGTAAACGAAGTCGAGAAACTATTAAGCACAATGAAATAATGGCGCATTACGAGCACATAAAAAATATTTACTTTATCGGCATTGGCGGGATAGGAATGAGTGCGCTTGCCCGATATTTTAGTGCTCAGGGCAAAAATGTCGCAGGTCACGACCGCAGCAGTTCGGCATTGGTCGATGAGCTAGAAAAAGAAGGGATCCCAGTGATTACTTCAGACAAAGTTGAGGACTTGCCTTCGGAATTTTTGGAGGATAAAGGAAGCCTGATCGTTTACACGCCGGCTATTTCCAAAACCAATGCACAATACCTGCATTTTACGGCCGATAGTTACCAAATGGAAAAAAGGGCGGTTGTGCTGGGGAATCTTACAGAAGGACATTTTACACTTGCTGTGGCGGGAACCCACGGGAAAACAACCACCAGTACCATTCTGGCACATTTGTTAAAAGAAACAGGGTTTCAGATAACCGCATTTTTGGGCGGGATAAGTGAAAATTACCAATCAAACCTTATCCTCGACGGCGATAAGGCGATGGTGGTGGAAGCCGATGAATTTGACCGCTCCTTTTTACAGCTCGCGCCAAATATTGCAGCAATTACTTCCATGGATGCCGATCATTTGGACATTTATGGGGAAGATGCGCAAATAAAAGAATCTTTCAGGGCTTTTGCAGCCCTGGTGCCCGAAGATGGGAAGCTGTTTTATGCCAACGGACTTCCGCTAGAAGGAATTTCCGTAGGAATTGAAGATGATGCAGATATCACTGCGGAAAATATAGGTGTCAAAAATGGCACTTATAGCTTTGATTTAAGGACAAAGGAAAAAATAGTTTCGGGGTTTAGCTTAAGCCTTCCGGGAAAACACAATTTACAAAATGCGGTCACTGCCCTGGCGATGGCAATAGAATTCGGTGCCCCCCCCGAATTGTTGCCCGGGGCGTTGGCTTCATTCAAAGGAGTACAACGCAGATTTTCTTACCGGATAAAGACAGAAAATCTCGTGTTGATAGACGATTACGCGCATCATCCTACAGAAATTGCGGCGGTGCACCAGGCAGTTCGGGAAATGCATCCAGGGAAGAAGGTGCTGGCGGTTTTTCAACCGCACCTTTTTAGCCGTACCCGCGATTTTGCCGATGATTTTGCTGTAAGCCTGAGCCTTTTTGCCGAGATCCTGCTGATGGACATCTATCCGGCACGTGAGGAACCCATAGAAGGCGTGGATGCTGAATGGTTGTTAAAAAAAATTATAAATAAACATAAAGAAAAGGTGTCAAAAATGGCACTTTCCGAAGTTATTTTAGGGAAAGATACTGAGGTCGTGGTGCTTATGGGAGCCGGCGATATTGGGGAAGAAGTGGAAAAAATCAGAAAAAATTTGGCAGGTGAAAATTAACTGGAATTACATAAAAGCATTCTTGCTATTGGGCGCTGTGTTCTTTTTATTTGCATTCGCCGAAAAGCGTAATCACGCACGTCTCCTCTCCGATGTAAACCTGCATTTTACCAATAGTGAAAACCTGTATTTGACTGAAGAAGCGGTTAATAAATTGTTAATACAAAATGAAGTAAAGGTTAAAAGCGTAGGTAAAGAAACTTTAGATTTGAATAGGGTGGAGACCGTATTGGAGGCACATGAGATGGTGGAAAAAGCTGAAGTTTTTATGACAGTTGACGGAAAAATGGGGGCAGCCATCACCCAGCGGAAACCCCTGGCGAGGGTAATGGGTAAAAACCAATTTTACCTCGATAGGCAAGGATCTAAAATGCCACTTTCGGAGTATCATTCGGCGCGGGTGCCTTTATTGACGGGAATTTCAGAAGAGCATTTGCAGGAAGTCCATCCGTTGGTAAATTATATTGCGAACGACGGCTTTTTGACAAAACACGTGACGGGCCTGCACCGCTTAAAGAACGGAAAGTATGAGATCTATCTTAGAAAGCTTGATTTTGTGGTGTTTTTGGGTGCAGAGGAAGAGTTTGAATTGAAGTTTAAAAATTTTAAAGCATTTTATCAAAAAGCAATGCAGGATAAAAAGCTGGATGCATATAAAAAAGTGGACCTACAATTTGGAGATCAGGTTGTGTGCACTAAAAAATAATTTATGGAACAAAACGACATCGCAGTAGGATTAGATATTGGTACTACTAAGATCGTAGCCATGATCGGCCGTAAAAACGACTACGGCAAAATGGAGATCATTGGGATTGGAAAGGCCAAAAGTTTAGGAGTGCATAGAGGGGTTGTGAACAATATTACCCAAACTATACAGTCTATACAACAGGCCATCCAGGAAGCCGAGGCAGACTCGGGAATGAAGATTCAAGATGTGGTGGTGGGAATTGCCGGCCAACACATTCGCAGTTTACAACATAGCGATTATATCACACGCCCAAACCCAGATGAGGTGATCGACGCGGCAGATATTGAAAAGCTTTGCAACCAGGTCCATAAACTGGTGATGCTCCCAGGGGAAGAAATTATCCATGTTTTGCCGCAGGAATTTAAAGTTGATGGGCAGGCTGAGATTAAGGAACCCATTGGAATGTACGGCGGAAGGCTGGAAGCCAATTTTCACGTAGTCGTGGGGCAGGTTTCTTCCATCAGGAATGTGGGAAGATGTGTGAAGAGCGCCGGATTGGAGCTCTCGGCGGTTACTTTGGAGCCATTGGCATCGGCAAATGCAGTGTTGAGTCAGGAAGAAAAAGAAGCGGGAGTTGCACTTGTGGACATTGGCGGTGGAACTACCGATTTGGCAATTTTTAAAGACGGTATCATCAGGCATACCTCTGTAATTCCTTTTGGGGGCGGGGTTATTACTGAAGATATCAAAGAAGGCTGTTCGATCATTGAAAAGCAGGCCGAACTGCTAAAAGTGAAATTTGGTTCTGCCTGGCCGGGAGAGAACAAAGACAATGAGATTGTTTCTATTCCAGGTCTCCGCGGAAGGGAACCCAAAGAAATTACACTTAAGAATCTCTCAAAGATCATCCACGCGAGAGTGGTGGAAATTATTGAACAGGTATATCTGGAAATCAAAAATTACGGCCACGAAGAACAGAAGAAAAAATTAATTGCGGGCATCGTGTTAACTGGTGGAGGTGCGCAACTAAAGCACATTAAACAGCTGGTGGAATACATCACCGGGATGGACACGAGAATAGGTTATCCCAACGAACATCTGGCAGGGGACAGTGATTCAGAAACTACGAGTCCGGTTTTTGCGACAGCTGTGGGACTTGTTCTTAACAGCCTGGATATCAAAAGGCATCCTGCAGAAGCTTCAGAAGAAACTGCAAAAGGAGAATTAGGGTCTTCTGAAGAAAAAGAAGAGGATGTGCAGGAAGAACAAACGACGATTAGTCAGCCACGAAGGACAATATTTGAAAAATGGTTTGAAAAGTTCAAGGATTTTTTAGACAACGCCGAATAGGAAATTCGGCAGCAAAAGAGCTATGAAAAAAAAGGAAAAGAAGTACAAAACCAGTAAAACAGAATTTATGAGCAGCACAGAATTCGGAAACATTTCATTCGATCTCCCAAAAAACCAATCGAACGTGATCAAAGTTATTGGTGTAGGGGGAGGAGGGAGCAACGCGATCAACCATATGTTCCAGCAAGGGATCAAAGGGGTTGATTTCGTGATTTGCAACACAGATGCGCAGGCTTTAGAAAACAGTCCCGTTCCCAATAAGATCCAGCTGGGTGTGAGGGAAACAGAAGGACTTGGTGCAGGAGCCGACCCTGCAATAGGAAGGAAGGCCGCAGAAGAAAGTTTTGATGATATAAAAGGTCTTTTGCACACCAATACCAAGATGGTTTTTATCACCGCAGGAATGGGTGGAGGAACAGGAACCGGGGCAGCGCCTATCATTGCCAAACAGGCCAAGGATATGGGAATCCTTACTGTTGGGATCGTGACTATTCCTTTTCAGTTTGAAGGAAAGACAAGATGTGAACAGGCTCAACAAGGAGTAGAAAATCTACGAAAGCATGTGGATTCTCTTATCGTGATCAACAATAATAAGCTGCGGGAGGTCTACGGAAACCTTGGTTTCAAGGCAGGATTTTCAAAAGCCGATGAGGTTTTGGCAACTGCTTCCCGTGGGATTGCCGAAGTAATTACGCATCACTATACTCAAAACATTGACTTGCGGGATGCGAAGACTGTGCTTAGTAATAGTGGAACTGCCATTATGGGTTCTGCACAGGCTTCGGGAGGAAATCGCGCCCAGGATGCCATTTCCAGGGCACTTGATTCCCCGCTGCTTAACGACAATAAAATTACCGGAGCCAAAAATGTGTTGCTGCTTATCATTTCAGGTTCCGAAGAGATCACCATTGACGAAATAGGGGAAATTAGTGATCACATCCAGGCAGAAGCCGGGCACAGCGCCAATATTATTATGGGAGTAGGCGAGGATGAAAGCCTTGACGAGTCAATTTCTGTAACCATTATTGCTACAGGTTTTGACGTAGAACAGCAAAATGAGATCGTAAATACAGAAGCTAAAAAAATTATCCATACCCTGGAAGATGAGCAACGGGCAGAGCACGAGCTTATACCGAAGAAAACTTTTTCAACCTATGACGACCCGGCACCCGCTCCCGCTGAGAAAAAAATTGTGCATACCCTCTCTTTAGAAGACGGAGAAATCGAAGAGGAGCCGGAGAGTAATCGTCCTTCAGACTCTGTAAAGAACATGGATGTGACCTATGAGGAGGTGAAGCCGTTAGAAGAACCCGAATTCGTGATTACAGAAAGGGTGAAGCAAATTGAAGTACAAGAGCCTGAAGTTGTAAAGCCCGATCCACAGGAACAGCAATTCATGTTTACTTTTGACATGCCGCGTAACAGTTCTTCGGAAGTAAGGGAACCACAAAACGCAGCTTCCGAAGAGAAGGCAGAACATGCAAAAGAGGAAAGAATTGTTCACAGGCTTTCTGAAGAAATGGAGGATAGGACTGAAGCGAAGAAGAAAGAGTTATCTGCCCAAACTAAAAATACACATAACGGAATAACCAAATATTCTCTGGATGATTATATGCAGGTAGAAGAGATGCTTAAGAGTTCCAAACCGGTAGCCAAACAGAAGCCTGAGATCGAACCGGAACTTAAAAAAGCTCCTGATCCGGTTGAAAAAACGAGACCTGAGGAAGTTAAAACACCTCCCGGAGATAATGTTGATCCTTTCAACATACCTATCAACGAAAGTCTTGTCAAAAGAGCAGCCGAAAGAAAGGCGAAGATGAAAGAGTTCAACTACAAGTTTAGAAATAACCTTTCCAAGGTAGATGAATATGAAAGACAACCTGCTTACAAAAGACAGGGAATAGATTTAGATAATTCCAAACCCGGAGAAGGAAAATTGTCCCGTACCACCTTAGGTACAGGAGATGACGATGAAATAAGGTTTAGAACTAACAACTCGTACTTGCACGATAATGTAGATTAAATAGTCCCCCAACTATTTTTAACCCGAAGCCTGCCCCCCGGTTTCGGGTTTTTTTATGACCAAAACTTAATTTAATATCAATTACCTGGAACAGGATTTACAACTTTATAAATACTTTTTTTTATTGTATTTAAAATGAGTAAATTAGATTCAGGTTTTTGGGGTTATTTACTTTAACAATGTTTCGTTTAAAGATATGGATGTAGCAAAAGGAACCCCCCGGTTATTTCAAACTTTTAGATAAAATTAAATGTCCCGTCGCCCCTGGGACAGGTTCAAGTGTGATTAAAATAAATCCATTTAGGACCATTTTGATTACCACAAAAGAAGGTAATTCATATAAATATGAAACAAGGGACGCAAACAGTTTATTTTATTGGCTTACTACTGTTTTCTTTTATTTCCTGTAATACGGGAAATGAAGAAAAATACCGGGAGTTTGAACTACCTACTGCTATAGCTGCACCCCAAATCTTAAACCCGGGCAAACCGGAGATCAATTCTTTAGCTCACTTTCCAGCACCAAAATCAATTTTGCTTTCCGCAAAACCGGCCCCCAATCGAATAGAAGCAGACCATTATTTTAGCATGAAAAATTTTAACACCGAGGACGGTCTGGCGATGAGCAGTCTGCTTTGCGGGTTTAAAGATAAGGACGGTAATCTTTGGTTTGGGACTAACGGCAATGGCGTGAGTATGTATAATGGAAAGACTTTTAACACTTTCTCCTCAAGTAATGGGCTTATTCACAATTATATTCACTCTGTTAGCCAGGACAGATATGGCAATATTTGGTTTGGGACCTATGGGGGTGCCAGTAAATATGATGGTACTCATTTCTATGATTATACTACTAATGAGGGTCTTATAGATAATGATGTCCACGAAATACTGGAAGATTCAAAGGGGGATATATGGTTCGCCACTATCAAAGGGGTTAGCAGGTATGATCCCGGTACACAAGAGTTTTCGAATTATGACAGCTCATCTGGTTTGTCAAATGTTTTTATGGATGATATTCTGGAGGTTGGAACCGGAGATCTTTGGTTTTCGGGGAATGGTGGTGTTTTTTGCTATGATCCCGTTACCGATGCTGCCGGCGGAAAAGCTTTTCTCAACCTTTCAGAAATGCTGGAATTGAATGGTGTTGCGGTAAACGAAATAATGGAAGATTCAGAAGGAATTATCTGGATAGCTACTGAAAGATTTGTCTGTAGATATGACCCTGAATCTGAAGAAGTGCAGCATTTTAATGAAGGGAATGGACTGGTTAATAATTTTGTTTACAGTGTTACAGAAGACAGGAATGGGGATATATGGTTTGGAACAAAAGGCGGAGCTTCCAAATACTCCAGGGCTACAAATACTTTTATGAATCTTACCAGAGAGAACGGTCTGGCCGATAATACGGTGCGAAATATCACCCTGGATAAATCTGGTAGCCTATGGTTTGGTACTTATGGGGGAGGGCTTAATAAATTTGACGGGGAGAGTGTGATTGAATACAGAAAGAAAGGAGGCTCCTCCTGGAAAGGAGTTTACGCAATCTTTGAAGATCGGGATCAAAATATTTGGTTTACTCCTACAGACGGCGGAATTGTGAAATTTAAAAGAACCGGGGAGCCCGGTGAAAAAAATCACTTTATAAATTATACTACGAAGCAGGGACTGCCTGACAATACCTTTCTGAGTATTGTGGAAGATCATACCGGTAATCTCTGGTTTGCCAGTGATAATGGACTTTGCAGGTTTGATGGCGAGCGATTCAGCACTTTTACAAAAGAACAGGGTTTGCCAGATACCGAAATCACTTCCCTCAAGATAGACAGGAGCGGAAATTTATGGATAGGAACCTTTGAAGGAGGGACTTCTATTTTTAACGGTTATTCCTTTACAAATTTTGGTATTGAGCAGGGGCTGGTCCATAAAACGGTATGGGATATCCTGGAAGACAGAGATGGAGTGATTTGGGTAGCTACGCGGGGCGGATTAACCCGGTATGACGGAAACAGAATAATGAATTTCTATGAGGAACAGGGTCTTGCTGACAATAAATTGTCAAAGGTCTTCCAGGACTCTAGAGGTAATATACTTATTGGCACCTGGGGAGGCGGTCTCTCGGTGATCAGAAAAGAAAAGCTTGAAAAATTGAATTCTGAACAACTTTTTCAGGATGATTGTTCTCCCTTTGAAAATTTCACCACCAGCAACGGTCTTTCAAATGACGTGGTCTATACGATCCTTGAAGACGAAGAGGGAAACATTATTCTTGGTACAAATCTCGGTTTCACATTAATAAAAGGAGGAATAAGAGACGGAGCTGAGATAGGCAGTTCGGGTATTGAGAACTATAACGAGAAATCTGGTTACCCTATAAAAGATGTGAGCAATAACTTTAGTATGGTAAAAGACAGGGATTGTAAATTTTGGGTAGGAACAGGAGATAAGTTCCTTCGGTTTGACTACGCCAGTGTACTTAGAGATTCCATTCCGCCACCTTTGTTTCTCCAAAATTTAAAGATCAAAAACAAGTATATAAGCTGGCATAGCCTTGCCTGGGCCCGAAATCAGGAGAAGCTTCCTGCAAAAGCAGCAGCGCCGGCCTTTAAATCAAATGAACTTCTTGTCTTTGATAAGCAACTGGGAAGAAGGGAGAGGGATTCCATGATCAAAAGTTTTAGAAAGGTGAAATTCTCGGGAATTTTTCCTTTTTATCCCGTCCCCAAAAACCTGAGTTTACCTTTCTCTCAAAATGATTTAGATATTCAGTTCGTGGGTGTGGAAACGTCGCGACCATTTCTGGTCAAGTACCAGTATAAGCTGGAAGAATATGATGCGAACTGGTCTCCTGTCACTTCTGTGGGCCTTGCAAGCTATGGCCACCTTCCCGATGGCAGTTATAATTTTAGAGTTAAGACCAGAAATTCTAATGGTATCTGGAGCGATCCTGTAAGCTATCCTTTCGAGGTGAGGTCTCCCTGGTTTCGTTCCTGGTTTGCTTACGTGGGGTATGTTCTATTGTTCCTGGTTCTACTTTATTTTGTCGATCGTTTTCAAAAGAACCGGGTGCTTTTTGAAGCCCGTCAAAAGGCGATTAAAAGGGAATTGATACAAGCCCATGAAATTGAGGAGGCTTATAAGGAATTGAAAGCTACGCAGGCACAATTAATCCATGCTGAAAAAATGGCTTCTTTTGGAAAATTAACTGCAGGGGTTGCTCATGAGATACAGAATCCGCTGAATTTTGTCACTAATTTTTCAGATGTAAGTAGAGACCTTATGGAAGAAGTGAAGGAGGAGATCAAAAAAGGAAATCTTGAAGAGGCAGGTTTCTTAATTAAGGATATTCAGCAGAACCTGGATTTAATAGCCAGTCATGGAAAAAGAGCCGATGCTATTGTAAAAGGTATGCTCCAGCATAGCAGGACCAGTACCGGTCAAAAAGAAGCTGTAGACCTGAATAAACTGGTTGAAGATTCCTTAAGGTTAGCATACCATGGGTTTAAGAATAAAAACAAAAACTTTCAGATAGAGATCCTTACAGAATACGATCATGACCTTGGAAAAGTGCAGGCTGTTCCCCAGGATTTGGGCCGGGTACTTATCAACCTGCTCACAAATGCTTTTCACGCCGTATTGTCAAAACAGCTGAATAATCTGCATCAAGAGGAAAACTATAAGCCTCTAATTTCCATAAAGACCAAAACTTTAGAAACACAGGTGGAAGTGAAGATAGCCGATAATGGAACCGGAATTCCGGAGCATATAGGACAAAAGATCTTTCAGCCATTTTTCAGCACTAAACCTTCGGGAGAAGGAACAGGTCTTGGCCTTTCTTTGGCATCAGATATAATTAAGACGCATAGGGGGGAACTGAGTTTTGAGACCGAAGAAGGTAACGGAACTGAATTCAGGATCCTGCTTCCGCTGTTTGAAGAGAACAATTCAAAAGAGGAACTCCGTAGAAATTCTGAAAAAGCCTGAATTTTTATACGGTTGCCGGTTTGTCGGTTGCCTGTTCCCGTTGTCTATTGCGGGTTGCAGGTTTGGGACTGACCTCTGACCACTGCCCACAGACACGGTTTACCTTGAGTGACAAAACGGTCATGATTCTTTCTCAGGACAATAACGATTTTAATTGTTATTTTGAACAGCTCCGTTTTCCTGCTTATCTTAGCAGAACAAATTAAATTAAATTAAAATGAGTTTACAGGACAAAGTGATGGCCGAAATGAAGGATGCCATGCGTGCAAAAGACAGTAACAAACTGGAAGCCTTAAGAGCAGTCAAAAGCGCCATTTTATTGGCTCGTACAGATGCATCTGGTAAGGACGGTTTAAGTGAAGATGAAGAGCTAAAGCTTTTGCAACGTCTGGTAAAGCAAAGAAAAGAAAGCGCCGTAATATATAAGGAGCAGGGAAGAGAAGACCTGGCACAGCCAGAACTGGACCAGGCTGCTGTGATAGAAGGTTTCCTCCCCGAGCAAATGAGCGAGGAAGAAATTGAAAAAGAAGTGGATGCGATCATTGCAAAAACCAATGCCAGCGGTATGCAGGACATGGGGAAAGTCATGGGGATGGCATCTAAAGAACTGGCAGGAAAAGCAGATGGAAAAACAATATCCACGATTGTGAAGCAAAAGTTGGCAAAATAGATTTCAAATTGAATTCTTATCCCCACTAAAAATTTTTCAGGAAAGATGCCTTTTTTGAGTTTGAAAAGGATATACATTTTGAGAATGAGAGAACCCGGACTTATATAGAGGGATAGGTAAAAGTGAAAAACATTAAGAACGTTTTCACTTTTCAAATTTAAAAATTCGACATGGGGGATTTCCCCCAATTTTATACTTATTTAACTTTTTTATTTTATTAATAATCAATTTTTAAGAAATTTACTTCTTTTAAATTTTATTGATATGAGAAAAACACAGATTTTGAAAAGTTGCTTTACGTTGCTATTTTGGAATAAGGCTAAACTCTTGTTTACATTTCTTATCCTACTTCCCCTGGTCTTGAGCAGTTGCAAGGAGAAGAATTATGCCAGTGTTCCTGATGAACCTAAAGAGCTAACGACAACTCAGGAGCAAAAGGTAAAACGAGGAAAATATCTGGTGACCACTATTGGTTGTGCAGATTGTCATTCCCCTAAGAAATTTGGAGAAAAAGGGCCGGAAGAAATAAAAGGTTTGGAGTTATCAGGCTATCCCCAGGGAGAGGAGCTTCCGGTAATAAGCCGTGATGCTCTGGAGAAAGGGTGGATGTTAATGAACGGAGATCTTACTGCAGCAGTAGGTCCATGGGGAGTATCTTTTGCAGCAAATATCACTTCAGATGAAACCGGGATTGGAAGCTGGAGCGAGGAGCAATTTAAAACTGCACTGCGAAAAGGTAAATTTAAAGGGATGGAGAATGCACGGGATCTGTTACCTCCTATGCCCTGGTTCAACTTTGCCCTCATGACAGATGAGGATCTGGAGGCGATGTATGCATACCTGCAAAGCACAAAGCCCGTAAATAATGTAGTTCCGCCACCCATTCCACCTGGAAAAATGGTAATGAAATAATCTACCTTCCTAAAAAGACATTTTAGAGAGGTAAT
>ERZ1284728.74-NODE-74-length-12079-cov-8.047239_pt1 | contig 12079 bp, 11 predicted proteins | sample MGYA00454601_ERZ1284728 | MGnify/ENA primary metagenome ERZ1284728 (study PRJEB36292, sample SAMEA5787382) | metagenome | biome: Arctic soil; feature: perennial spring outflow channel; material: sediment | place: Canada | collected 2017-07-08 | depth 0.05 m ...
GGGGGAACACTGTGGAATCACATTCACCGGAAAGAACCTTCTAAATACAACAGTAAAAGGAATGCAGGATGTTATGCCTTCTACTACAGGAATAGAAACTACCGAAACCGTGAGATCCTATACCCGGGGCGCAGTATTGTCACTGGGAATCAACTACAACTTTTAATCTTTTACACTAAACATTTAAAATTTAATTAAAACAGACACAATGAAAAAAATGACCAAAAATTTTGCTGTCCTTTTCTTACTATTCAGCGGCTTAATCTTTACAGCCTGTAGTGAGAATGATGATCCAATTATTGAAAACCCTGATGTTCAAAATGATGAATTAAATGGAGAACTATCAGAAAATATGACTCTTGATTCATCCATAGAGTATAAACTTACAGGATCTTTTGAAGTACTTGCAGGTAACACATTAACTATACCCGCAGGAACCAAAATTGTAGCCGACAAGGGCACAGAAAATTATATCGCCATTCACCAGGATGCTAATGTCGTAATTACCGGTACCCAAAGCAACCCGGTAATCATGACTTCTGTGAATGGTGCACCTGGAGACTGGGGTGGCCTGGTCATCCTTGGAAATGGTGTTACCACAGAAGGAGTTGATGTAACTGCCGAAGTAGGCGGATTTCAATATGGAGGTACAGATAACAGCGACAATTCGGGATCAATTGAATTCCTGGTTATCGAAGGAGCAGGCGCCCAAATAAATGCAGACTCTCAGTACAACGGTTTAAGTTTATATGCTGTTGGTAGTGGCACTACAATTAATAATATTGCTATACTTGATGGTGCGGATGATGGAATAGAATTTTTTGGAGGAGCTGTATCTGCAACCAATTTGTACCTTGAGAACAACGAAGATGACGCAGTTGACTGGACCGAAGGTTGGAATGGTACAGTAACAAATGTCTATGTTCTTCATACAATAGAAGGATTTTCTACCGCAATCGAGGCCGATGGAGTGAATAACAATCCTAAAATAGTTAATTTCACTGCTGTTTCTACAACCGGAGGAACTGCATTACAATTCAAAAAAGAATCTGGTGCCACGTTCGAAGGACTTTCTTTAACCGGTTATGATACTTCGGTTGATATGAGAGATAATGGTCCTTTGGTAAATATAGTTATTGAAGGAGAGTCTGCAGAGATTGAAGTAAACTATACCATACCTGCAACCGTTTCTGCAAATTCTTTTACATGGATCAATAACAGAGCAAGCATAGATTCTAACATTCTTCAAGGTACAGTAGAAGGAACAGTAACTCTTGATCCTGCTGTAACTTACAACCTTAGCTCCTCTTACATTGTTCAGGATGGTGGAAAACTCGTTATTCCTGCCGGTACAAAAATCATTGCGAGAGACGGTGGTACAGATGTGTACATTGCTGTTCTCAAAGGTGGTATGATCGATATTCAGGGAACTAAAGCTAATCCTGTAGTGATCTCTTCTGCCGATGGAAATCCAGGCGACTGGGGAGGACTAACTATAGCTGGAGATGCAACTACTACTGAAGGGATTGATGCAGTAGCCGAGGTTGGTGGATTTGTTTATGGTGGTAATAATGACACAGACAATTCCGGAAGCATTAAGTTTTTGGTAATCTCCGGAACCGGAGCACAAATTAACTCAGAATCTCAGTATAATGGAATTTCTTTCTACGCTGTTGGATCTGGAACAACTGTAGAAAATATTGCTGTACTTAATGGAGCCGATGATGGTGTTGAGTTCTTTGGAGGAACAGTATCTGCAACTAATCTTTATCTTGAAAACCTTGAAGATGATGCTGTAGACTGGACAGAAGGCTGGAATGGAACGGTAACTAATGTTTATGTAAACCACACTATTGACAATTTTTCTACTGCAGTTGAGGCCGATGGTGCAAATGGGAATCCCAAGTTGATCAATTTCACTGCAATTTCTACTACCGGTGGTACTGCACTACAATTCAAAAAAGAATCTGGTGCAACTTTCACTAACCTTTACCTTGAAGGCTATGATAAAAATGTTGACATGAGAGATAATGGCGCACTTTTAAATGTGCAAATTGATGATGCCAGTGCAGTATTAGATACTGCCTATGATTTAGGAACTAAAGTGGATGTTTCTACCTGGACCTGGATAGACGCAGAGCTGTAGATCCTTTGAGATTTGTTTGAAATAGCTAAATAAAAAAGGCTGCCGTAACGGTAGCCTTTTTTGCTTTCTCCTCAAAGTCCCCCCTTAAATGAATCTATAAACTGACAAATATCATGTTAAATCATTGTATAGTTCGCTAAATTTAAAACGATGGATAGGGATTGCGGCCCGTAACGCAAAATTAATTGGAAACCACATTTAAAGTAGGACAAACCATTAGAAACTAAACTGGATTGCTTCTTACCCTCTACTGAGACAGCCTCGAATCACTATAGCGGCGCTAGAGCAGCCTATTTTAACATGAGAGATCCCGGAATACCAACACCTAAAATCTTGTGTTATGGAAACCAAAAAAAATTCAAAAGCCAATCTTGACAGGTTCAGCTTAATCTTCTTTCAGGTTGGGTTGATCCTGGTACTTGCGATAACCTATGGTATGATGGAGTGGCAGACTTATGAGAACGAAGATTTAGACCATCTTCAGGTTGAAGTGCCCGATCAGGTTCAGGAAGACATCCCAATCACACAACTAAACGTGCCTCCACCACCACCTCCTCCACCACCACCACCAAGCCCTGAGATTGTTGAGATCATTGAAGATGATTTAGATATTGAAGAAGACATAATAGAATCCACCGAAAGCAGCCAGGAAGAGAAAATACAGGAAATTGCCGAAGTATCCGATATTGAATTTGAAGAAGAAGAAGAGGAGGAAAAGATTGAAGAGGTTCCATTTGTCCTGGTAGAAAACATTCCTATTTATCCCGGTTGTGAAAACATCAAAGAGAAGGAAGCTCAAATGAAATGTATGACTGAGAAAATCGATGCTCTTGTAAAACGCGAATTTAATACCCAAATTGGTGAGGAGCTAGGCCTAATTGGAAGGCATAGGATATTTGTTGTCTTCACAATTAATGAAAAAGGGAAAGTCGACAACATTAAAACCAGAGGTCCACATAGGAAATTAGAAGAAGAAGCTGAGCGTGTAATAAAACTATTACCAAAGATGAGTCCTGGAAGACAAAGGGATCGGCCGGTTGCCGTTTCGTATTCCTTACCCATTCTTTTCGAAATACGTTCAATTTAATATTGAAAAAATTCAATTCCGAAAAAAATTGGAAAAACAAGTGAAATCCCCTCTTTATCTTTTTGCGAGAGCCGGTGATATTGAGGTGATTTCGCCTTATTTAAAAAGATTTCTGTTTCAATCCCTCTCACTTATTTGACAATATTTCACTTAAAAATTAAAATTAAAGTTAGTTTAACTATATCTGCAAAATAATTGGTCTGGTTTTTGAAATTTTTATTGTAATTTTGAACCTATACTTTGCTGAAAATGAAACAACTCTACTTGTTCACCTTTTTGATCATCGGCCTTTTGCTCTTTGCAAGCCCAGCCCATGCGCAAAATTCCCCTCCAGAAGCTCCAGCCAAAGAAGTCCCTATTGAAGGGCTTTCCATTTACCCCAACCCAGCTTCTGGCCAAAAAGTTTACATCTCTTCCAAAGAAGGAAAAGCAAAAAAAGTGGAAATTTATAATGTTTTGGGGAAAAACGTACTCTCTGCACAGTTATCAGGAACTGAATTGAACATTTCCAGCCTCGAGCCTGGCGTTTACATCATGAAAATACAGGAAGGAAAGAGCTCGGCTACTCGAAAACTGGTCGTTCGATAAATCAGTTTCTCCTTTCACACCAAATTTCATCTGAAAAACCCTTTTTCAGTACCTTTGTGCCCTTCATAGGAAAAAATGCACAAACCTATCGACATCTTTTCAATCTCAACCCAGTCTGAATTTAATGCGCTTGCATTGGAAACCTTCAGGTTTCAGTATAAAAACAATTCAGTTTACAGGAAATTTTGTGAGCTTTTGAATCAGCATCCCAAGACTGTAGGTTCTGTAGAACAAATACCTTTTTTGCCTATCTCGTTTTTTAAAACGCATCCTGTGGTAAGCTCAGTCAAACCTTACGATATTACTTTCACCAGCAGTGGCACCACCGGGCAGGAAACCAGTAAGCACTTCGTAACCGACCTCTCAATTTATGAAGAAAGCTTCCGCAGGGGGTTTGAATCTTTTTATGGCGATATCGAGGAATATGCGGTTCTGGCTTTACTGCCGTCGTACCTCGAGCGGGAAGGCTCCTCCCTTATATATATGGTCAATGACCTCATTAAAAACAGCAAAAATCCTCATAGTGGATTCTATCTTCACGATTTGGCCGCACTCAAAGAAAAGCTTGATTTTCTTGAGACAAATAAGCACAAAACCCTCTTAATTGGGGTTTCTTTTGCGCTGCTTGACCTTACGGAAAAATATTCCTTTAATCTTAAAAACACCGTTGTGATGGAAACCGGTGGGATGAAAGGCCGCCGAAAAGAAATGATACGAGCAGAACTTCACCACCTCCTAAAAAGCGGGTTTGGTGTAGAAAATATCCACAGCGAATACGGAATGACCGAACTGCTTTCCCAGGCATACTCCTCCAAAAATGGCATTTTTGAATACCCTTCCTGGATGAAGGTTTTGATCAGGGATCCCGAAGATGCCTTGACCCTGCTCCCCGAAGGAAAATCGGGTGGGGTGAACGTGATCGATTTGGCAAACATAAATTCCTGCTCCTTCATAGCCACGCAGGATCTGGGTAAAAACTTAGGCAAAGGAAAGTCTGAAATTTTAGGCAGATTTGACAACAGTGACATTAGGGGCTGCAACCTTTTGGTTTTTTAGCACATTTAATTTCAACAAGTTGTAAGGAACTGCTTTTTATCCGACCTAATAAACGGTTAGATTATGTTTTCATAATTGGTTGGTTAGTTAGAAGCCCCTTAGTTACCTCCTGGTAGCAAGGGGTTTCTCTTTTTATTCAACCTTGATGATGTAGGTGTTCCTTTTTCCTTTATTTAAGATCACATACTTGTCGTTTAAAAGATCTGCGGGCGTAATCGTGTAATCCTTACCTACTTTTTCCTTATTGACTGAAACAGAATTCTCTTTTAGCGCCCTTCTCGCCTCTCCATTCGATTTCAAAAAGTCTGTTTTAGCTGAAAGTGCCGCGATCATATCAAGACCGTTTTCCACATCTTGCCGATCTACTTTTGCCTGGGGAACCCCTTCAAAAACATCCAAAAAGGTCGATTCATTGAGGTTTTTTAGATCCTGGGCAGTACTCTTTCCGAAAAGGACTTCAGAAGCTTTTAAGGCATTTTCATAATCTTCCCGGGAGTGAACCATTATGGTGATCTCTTCAGCCAATTTTCGTTGTAGCTGTCTCAAATGTGGGGCTTCTTTGTGGCCGGCAACCAAAGATTCGATTTCCTTCCTACTCAAAAAGGTGAAAATCTTAATAAATTTTTCTGCATCTTCATCACTGGTGTTCAACCAATATTGGTAAAATTTGTACGGCGACGTGCGCTCCGGGTCCAGCCAGATATTCCCGGTTTCAGTTTTTCCGAATTTCGTGCCGTCGGCTTTTGTGATCAACGGGCAGGTAAGCGCGTAGCCTTTTCCGTCACCAATCCTGCGAATCAATTCCGTACCGGTTGTTATATTCCCCCATTGGTCACTTCCACCCATTTGCAGGGTGCAATTGAGTTCCCTGTATAGGTGCAGAAAATCATAACCCTGGACGAGCTGGTACGTGAATTCTGTAAAAGACATTCCTTCGGAAGAATCTGAAGACAAACGTTTTTTTACGCTGTCTTTTGACATCATATAATTCACAGTGATATGTTTTCCTACATCTCTGATGAAATCAAGAAAACTAAAATCTTTCATCCAGTCATAGTTGTTCACCATAACCGCAGAATTATCGGCTTCACTTTCGAAGTCGAGGAACCTGGATAGCTGCGCCTTCAACGCATTTTGATTGTGTAGCAAGGTGGCTTCATTCAGCAAATTCCTCTCGTTTGATTTTCCCGAAGGGTCCCCAATCATTCCGGTTGCACCCCCAACCAATGCCACAGGCCTGTGACCGGCCAGCTGGAAATGCTTTAGCATCATCACTCCTACCAAATGACCAATATGCAGCGAATCGGCTGTGGGATCAATTCCTACATAGGCAGATCGCAGGCCTTCCAGTAAATGTTCTTCAGTCCCCGGCATAACGTCGTGCAACATTCCGCGCCAGCTTATTTCTTCTACAAAATTCTTTTCCATGATCTTTTTTATGAGGTAAAAACAGGCGTAAAGATACCATAAAGCTTCATTTTTCCTAAGTGGATTTACCTATATTTACCACATGATTCTAGTCACCGGAGGCACAGGTTTGGTAGGTTCGCATTTACTCCTCGCTTTGGCAAAAGCCGGGGAAAGTGTGCGGGCGATCTACAGGACCAAAGAAAGCCAGGAACATTTAAAAAAGGTTTTCTCCTACAGCATTTCCGAAGAGGAAGCCAAAAAGCTCCTTGAAAAAATCGAATGGATTCCTGCTGACATCACTGATGTGACCTCTCTCAAAAAAGCTTTTAAAGATGTTGATTTCGTCTACCATTGCGCTGCTTTGGTCAGTTTTGATACTTCACAAGATTCCCGCCTTCGAAAAACAAATATTGAAGGAACTGCCAATGTGGTAAACTTTTGTATTAAAAATCGGGTGAAAAAACTGTGTTTTGTAAGTTCCATAGCCACACTTGATAAAAAGCCCGGAGAGAAATTCTTATCCGAAACTTCTTTTTGGAACAAAGAAATTGACCACACCATGTATGCAATCACAAAATATGGTTCCGAAACCGAAGTTTGGCGCGCAAGCCAGGAAGGTGTGCCGGTTGTGATCGTAAATCCTGGTGTGATCATAGGGCCTGGGTTTTGGGATAGCGGCAGCGGAAAAATCTTCAAAAAGGTACAGGATGGACTGAAATACCACTTCCCCAAAACCACCGGTTTTGTTGGGGTGGACGATGTGGTGGCGATCATGCAGAAACTCATGGCTTTACCTGTCAAAAATGAGGAATTTATTCTAGTTTCTGAAAACCTTAGGTTTAGGGAGGTTTTTGAAATGATAGCAGAAAACCTCGGCCAACCCGCTCCATCCAAAGAACTAAAGCCCTGGATGGTTTTTGTGGGTTGGGTTTGGCAGGAGGTAACGGGACTATTTTCAGGAAAAGAAAAACAGCTTAACAGCCTGTCCCAAAAAAGCCTCTTTGAAGATACTTTTTATTCCAATCAAAAAATTTCAGCCGAATTAAGCTATGAATTTGAACCCATTCAGGCGGTTATCGAAAAAACTGCCAGGGATTTCAGAAAGGATCTCAACGAATAGAATCGAGCCCTGGTATCGTATCATTCCGCCGGCTAACGGGGTTGGGAAGGATCCTTCTCTCTCTCCTGGCAGGAATCAATGAATCCCTTAACCTCTTGATTTCTAAAGTATCCTTTTTGGCAATTGCACTAAGGGAATCCTGCTTTCTCTCATTTCTCATCCGAAGGGTATCATACTCCACTTTTAGATGTTCCAACCTGCTCCTAACGCTGTCGTAGATCCTTTTATACTGCTTGTAATTTTCAGAATAGTAATTATTGCTCTTTACAAACTGCAGACTGTCGATTGAGAATTTCTCCCAAATATAATTGTAAGGTTCAATTCCTTTCTCATCCATCAAAGGCTTATTGTAGCTCCTGGCGCCCTGGAGCAGGGAGACTTCGGTGAGTACATCCACCATTTTAGGTTCTGAAATCAGGTCCTTTGGTTTGGGCGTACGATCAATTTCCTGGCAGGAGCCAAAAGCCAACACAAGCAGGAAAAAAAACATCGAATTCCTCATTTTAGCGGTCAAATGTGAGACGTTCTGCTTTTACAAACGGGGAGAACTGGAAGTTTTTATAGACCAGGTTTCCGTTGACAAACGTATGGGTGACGCGGGATTTAAAAGTGATACCTTCAAAAGGAGACCAGCCACATTTATAAAGAATATTCCCCGGCTGGACGGCCCAGGGAGCATTCAAGTCCACAATCACCAAATCTGCTTTGTAACCTTCCCGGATAAAACCCCTGTTCTCGATATTGAAAAGAATAGCCGGATTATGGCACATTTTCTCTACAATTTTTTCCAGACTTATTTTTCCCTGATGGTGCATTTGCAACATAGCTGGAAGTCCATGCTGCACCAAAGGACCCCCGCTCGTGGCTTTGGTGTAAACATTCTTTTTTTCTTCTTTGGTATGTGGAGCATGATCTGTAGCGATCACATCTATCTTATCTTCAATGAGTGCTTTTAACAAAGCTTTTTGGTCTTTTTCAGATTTCACGGCAGGATTCCACTTTATGAAAGTCCCCTTTTTTGCATAATCCTCATCATTGAACCAGAGATGGTGCACACAAACTTCAGCTGTGATCATTTTATCTTTTAAAGCTTTTTTGCTGTCAAACAACTTTAGCTCTTTAGCAGTCGAAATGTGGAAAACATGTAATCTTGCCCCGGTTTTTTTGGCTAGTGCCACGGCTCTTGAAGAAGAAATAAAACAGGCTTCTTCACTCCTTATTTTCGGGTGTAATTCAATAGGAATGTCGTCGCCATAACGATCCATACACTCCTGGAGGTTCCTCTGAATGGTTTCTTCGTCTTCACAATGAGCGGCAATAATAACCGGGGATTCTTTGAATATTTTTTCCAACACTTCCTCGTTGTCCACGAGCATATTCCCAGTGGAGGAACCAAGGAAAAGCTTGAGTGCAGGCACATTTTTAGGATCTATTTTTTTGATTTCCTCCAGGTTGTCATTCGTGCCACCAAACATAAAGGAATAGTTTGCCCAGGAAGATCTTTCAGCTATTGTATACTTTTCCTCCAGCAGTTCGAGCGTTGTGGTTTGTGGCTGGGTGTTTGGCATTTCCATAAAAGAAGTAATTCCTCCCGCCACAGCCGCTTTGGATCCCGCTTCAATTGTTTCTTTATGTGTAATCCCCGGTTCCCTAAAGTGCACCTGGTCATCTATGATCCCTGGAAATAAATAATTCCCTTCTGCATCAATAATACTCAAGTTGGCAGATTTGGCACTAATGCTGGCTGCAATTTCAGTAATTATCCCATCTTCAATAAAAACATCACCTTCTTCTATTGAACCTTCATTAACAATCCGTGCGTTTTTAATTAAAATATTCTTCATTATATCGTCATCTTATTAAACAGACTATTAAATTTCATTTTAACAACCCCAAAAACAGCTTCCCAAATTATGGAACCGCTCATTTTTGAAGTTCCGCGGGTTCTATCTGTAAATATAACCGGCACTTCCACAATCTCAAATTTCGAGAGATACGCTTTAAATTTCATTTCAATTTGAAAGGCATAACCAACAAATTTTATTTTATCGAGATGTATTCTTTGCAATACTTTTTTTCTATAACAAACAAATCCCGCCGTGGTGTCTTCAACAGGCATTGCTGTTATAAGCCGCACATATTTGGAAGCCGCCCAGGAAAGCAATACCCTGCTCATTGGCCAGTTTACCACATTTACTCCTGTTTTGTACCTGGAGCCAATTGCTACATCGGCGCCATCCCGTTTACAGGCATTGTAAAACCTTATAAGATCATTGGGGTTGTGGGAAAAATCGGCATCCATTTGAAAGATGAATTCATAATCCCGCTCCAGGACCCATTTAAAACCACAGATATAAGCCGTGCCCAATCCAGATTTCCCTTTTCTTTCGATCAGGAAAAGCTTATCCTCAAAATCTTTCTGAAGAGCCCGTACAATATCGGCGGTACCATCGGGGGAACTGTCGTCAACCACCAAGATATGGAATTTGCGCTGGAGGGAAAAGACATTCCTTATTATCCGCTCAATGTTCTCTTTCTCGTTGAAGGTGGGTATAATAATAATCCCATCTGGCATAAAATCCTTTTGGGCAAATGTAACTATTTTTGAACTTTAGAATTTAGTTTTTAAGGCGCTTTTAATCGCATATATTTTACCTTTGTAGAAAATACTGTTATTGGAAGCTCTGGAAAGAAATATGTTTTCACAAGATTGGATTACGCTGCTCCTGGTGGGTGCCCTTATATTGCTGGTTACTGCAAGATATGCTTTCTCTCAACAATTTTCACATTTTATCATGCTCTTTGCTACCGATAAATATCTGGTTTTAAAAGGAAAAGATCCAAAAATATTCCATCCGTTCAATCTACTATTATTCACAATTAATGTGATCTCTGTAGGGTTGTTCATTTTTATCTTCTACAGAACCCTGGGAACTCCAGAAATAGAACGTCCAAAAATCCTCTTTACGAGGATTGCAACAGCTTATGCGGCGTTTGTGTTGCTAAAATTTTCCCTGGAAAAAATCCTGGCAAACATCCTGTCCATAGACAAAAAAATGGATCACTACCTTTTTTTTAAATTGAGTTACCGCAATTTTATTGCACTCCTCCTTCTCCCTTTTTGCGTAGCCTTTATCTACATATGGGAGCCCACGTCAAGAGTACTCTATATTTCCCTGGGAATAATCCTGCTAATGAATTTTGTTAGTCTCCTAAGCGTTTATCAAAAAAATCACCAGTACATTTTAAACTATTGGTTCTATTTTATTTTGTATCTTTGCGCTCTCGAAATTGGTCCTTATTTTATTTTATATAAGCTGGTTACAAGGCTGTAAGGTGAATAAAAGAAAAAGCATATGAAAGTGAAAACAATTTTGGTCTCCCAGCCAGAACCTAAGGTTGAAAACTCCCCGTACTTCGATCTTGAGGAAAAGCAAAAAGTAAAAATTGATTTTATCCCTTTTATTCACGTTGAAGGTGTCACTTCAAAAGATGTAAGACAGCAAAAAGTAGACCTTTCAAAATACACCGCCATTATTCTTACCAGTCGGAATTCGGTAGACCATTTTTTTAGGATTGCCGATGAAATGAGGTACAAAGTTCCCGATACCCTTAAATACTTCTGCCAGAGCGAGGCTGTAGCTTATTACCTACAGAAATACGTGGTCTATCGAAAACGTAAAATTTACGTAGGAAAGAGGAATTTCGCAGAACTTTCGCCACTTATCAAGAAATATAAAAATGAAAAGTTTTTGCTTCCCTCTTCAGATATGCTAAAACCCGATGTCCCAAAAACATTGAATAAACTTGGCGTAGACTGGAAAAAAGCAACTTTCTACAAAACAGTGGTGAGTGACCTTTCCCACCTTAGGACGGTTTTTTATGATGTTTTGGTTTTCTTCAGCCCAAGTGGGATCAAGTCACTTTTTGAAAATTTCCCCGATTTTGAACAAAAAGATACCCGGATTGCCGTTTTTGGAAACACGACGGTAAAAGCGGCAAAAGAACACGGGCTAACTGTAAACATCCAGGCACCAACTCCCGATACCCCTTCTATGACAATGGCACTGGAAAAATACATTAAAGAACAAAACAAGAAGCACTAGAAGTGCTGTTGGTTTAAAACAACACATGAAAAAACCGGCAACTTGCCGGTTTTTTCATGTGTCAGGGTTTTGAAATCTACGAAGCCGTTGGCGCTCCAGAAACGATTTCGTCGTTTGCCTTTGATTCAAATTTGTTAAAGTTCTTTTGAAAGGAATCCGCCAGGGTTTTAGCTTTTTTATCGTAAGCTTCTTTGTCTTCCCAGGTGTTTCGTGGATTTAGAACTTCAGTAGGTACTTTTTCGCATTCCACCGGCATTGCGAGGCCAAAAATAGGATGTTCCCTATACTCCACCTTGTCCAGTTTTCCTTGAAGGGCAGAAGAAATCATTGCCCGGGTGTATCGTAGTTTCATCCTGGAACCAACTCCGTAAGGGCCGCCTGTCCAGCCTGTGTTCACAAGCCAGACATTCACGTCGTTTTCCTTCATTTTTGCGCTTAACATTTCAGCATATTTTGTTGGGTGCAACGGCATAAATGGCGCCCCAAAACAAGCCGAAAAACTTGGCACCGGCTCATCCACCCCATCTTCGGTCCCAGCCACTTTCGCTGTGTAGCCACTTATGAAA
>ERZ1284728.75-NODE-75-length-12057-cov-30.009165_pt1 | contig 12057 bp, 11 predicted proteins | sample MGYA00454601_ERZ1284728 | MGnify/ENA primary metagenome ERZ1284728 (study PRJEB36292, sample SAMEA5787382) | metagenome | biome: Arctic soil; feature: perennial spring outflow channel; material: sediment | place: Canada | collected 2017-07-08 | depth 0.05 m ...
ACAAGCACGGTTTCAGAGAGCGCATGGCAAGTGTGAACGGAAGAAAAGTGTTAGCCAGAAGAAGGGCTAAAGGCAGAAAAAAATTATCGGTATCTTCTGAAACTAGACACAAACACTAGTGAAAATTAGTTTCCAAATATTAAGGTGTTACTTTTTTAAGTAACGCCTTTTTTTATACCTGAGAGCTTCCTATTTTTATAAAATCATAAATCACCTTGTTAAGATGCCTAAAAACACACAACTTAAAACTATTTTAATAATTGGTTCGGGTCCTATAGTTATTGGTCAGGCCTGTGAATTTGATTATGCCGGTGCACAATCCTTAAAATCCTTGCGGGAAGAGGGAATAGAAACTATTCTTATAAATTCCAACCCGGCTACTATCATGACCGATCCTACAATGGCCGATCATGTATATCTTCTTCCACTTACCACCAAGTCGCTTATTACCATTCTTAAAAATCATCCCAATATAGATGCGGTGCTTCCAACTATGGGAGGTCAAACGGCATTAAACCTTTGTATTGAAGCGGATGAAAAGGGGATTTGGAAAGATTTTGGAGTAAAACTGATAGGGGTAGATATAGATGCCATCAATATTACTGAAGATCGTGAGAAATTTAAACAACTCATGGGAAGGATTGGAATTCCTGTTGCTCCTGCAAAAACGGTTACTTCTTATTTACAAGGAAAAGAAGTTGCTCAGGAATTTGGTTTTCCTTTAGTAATTCGTGCTTCTTTCACACTGGGTGGTAGTGGTGCTTCTTTTGTTCACCGGGCAGAAGATTTTAATGAATTGCTCACTATGGGACTGGAAGCTTCCCCTATTCACGAGGTTCTTATAGATAAGGCATTGTTGGGGTGGAAAGAATACGAACTCGAACTGCTTCGGGATAAGAATGATAATGTTGTAATAATTTGCTCCATTGAAAATATGGATCCAATGGGAATCCATACGGGCGATTCTATTACCGTGGCTCCTGCAATGACGCTTAGTGATACTGCCTACCAAAGAATGCGTGATATGGCCATCAAAATGATGCGCAGTATCGGTGATTTTGCAGGTGGCTGTAATGTTCAGTTTGCGGTAAGCCCGGATGAAAAGGAGGATATAATTGCCATCGAGATTAATCCGCGTACTTCACGATCCTCGGCTTTGGCATCAAAAGCCACTGGATATCCAATCGCAAAAATAGCCTCTAAACTGGCTATTGGATTTACCCTGGATGAACTTGAAAATCAAATCACCAAAACTACTTCAGCTTTATTTGAGCCAACGCTGGATTACGTGATTGTTAAGATTCCAAGATGGAATTTTGACAAATTTGAAGGAAGTGACCGTACCCTTGGGCTTCAAATGAAATCTGTAGGGGAAGTGATGGGAATTGGGAGATCTTTTCAGGAAGCACTTCACAAAGCAACCCAATCTCTCGAAATAAAACGTAACGGACTTGGTGCAGATGGTAAAGGAGAAACGAAATACGACCAGATAATTGAAAAATTAACCTACGCCAGCTGGGATAGGGTTTTTGTTATTTATGATGCTGTTCAGGCAGGAATTCCGCTTAGCAGAATTCACGAAATCACCAAGATAGATATGTGGTTCCTGAAACAATACGAGGAACTTTATGCGCTTGAAGTAGAAATTTCAAAATTTGATATAAATACACTGCCTAAAGACCTGATGCTTGAGGCTAAACAAAAAGGATTTGCAGACAGGCAGATTGCTTTTATGCTTAAATGTTTGGAAAGTGAGGTTTATAACCGCCGGGATGAACTTAATATTAACAGGATATTCAAACTGGTAGACACCTGTGCTGCCGAATTTAAAGCGGAAACACCTTATTATTATAGCACCTTTGAGGCAGAGATTGAAACTGCCGACGGGAAGCGCTATGTGGCCAACGAAAGCAAGGTATCCGAAAAGAAAAAAGTTGTGGTTTTAGGTTCCGGTCCCAACAGGATCGGTCAAGGGATCGAGTTCGACTACAGCTGTGTGCACGGAGTTTTGGCTGCTTCGGAATGTGGATACGAAACCATCATGATCAATTGTAATCCTGAGACGGTTTCTACCGATTTTGATGTAGCAGATAAACTTTATTTTGAGCCGGTTTTCTGGGAACATATTTATGATATTATTCGTCACGAAAATCCGGTTGGGGTAATCGTTCAACTTGGAGGACAAACGGCACTGAAACTGGCTGAAAAACTCGACCGTTACGGAATAAGGATTATGGGAACCAGCTTTAAATCGTTGGATTTAGCCGAAGACAGAGGGAGCTTCTCAAAATTACTGGAAGCCAACAATATTCCATTTCCTGAATTTGGCGTAGCCGAAACAGCCGACGAAGCACTTGCAGTTGCCGAAAAACTTGATTTTCCTATCCTGGTTAGGCCATCCTATGTGTTGGGAGGCCAGGGAATGAAAATTGTAATCAATAAAAATGAACTGGAAGCTCACGTAATCGATCTCCTTAGGTCTATTCCAAATAATAAGCTACTCTTGGATCACTATCTGGATGGTGCTATTGAAGCGGAAGCCGATGCGATTTGTGATGGAGAAAATGTCTATATCATAGGAATCATGGAGCATATTGAGCCTTGTGGTATTCATTCCGGAGATTCTAATGCATTACTTCCTCCTTTTAATTTAGGAAACCTTGTAATGCAACAAATAATAGATCACACCAATAAAATTGCAATAGCATTGAATACCGTTGGACTTATCAATATTCAGTTTGCGATTAAAGACGATAAGGTGTACATCATTGAAGCCAATCCACGTGCCTCACGTACAGTGCCTTTTATAGCCAAAGCATACGGAGAACCCTACGTGAATTACGCTACCAAGGTTATGTTGGGTGAAAATAAGGTTACAGACTTTAAATTTAATCCACATTTAAAAGGCTACGCTATCAAGCAGCCGGTATTTTCTTTTGATAAATTCCATAAGGTTAACAAGCAGTTAGGGCCTGAAATGAAAAGTACAGGAGAAAGCATTCTATTTATTGACAGCCTTAGAGACGATGCCTTTTATGATCTGTACTCCAGAAGAAAAATGTATTTGAGCAAATAGTTTTAAATTTTATTTGAAATAAAAAAGGCTACCTTCTCAGGTAGCCTTTTTTGTTTTGAAAATTATTAAAAAATTATTTTTTACTCAACTCGATAATTTGAACTGTATTACTTCCATCGGTTGATTTCCATAATTGCTTGTCCTTTTTATTGGTAATAACGAACCAGGTTTTATCGAAATCAGATTTTTCTTTTGGGTTCGTGGTGGAAAGTATTAGCATATCATCTTGTAGCTTCCATTTAAAATTCAGCACATCGCTAAATTCATTGCTAAACATAGAATACCTTATGTTTTTCTCACCGGTTCCATTTTTGTGCATCACAATTTCACCTGCATTTCTTGTGGTTACATTTTGACCTTTCTGATTATCTACTTCATAACGATCAACATTCCAGGTTCCAACAATTTTCGGGCTACAACTGGTGATAAAAAGAGCACATAGGACTCCTATAAATAACGATTTTTTCATAACTTTTTTATTTTGATCCAAAGATACCATAAATTGCAGCCTTTACAGAAGCAGAGCCGGTTTAGCACTCTATTTTCACTTAAATTTAAGAAAATGAAGGAAACTATATTAACATTTGGGGGATTATTTGGAGGTTTGGCCGTTATATTTGGTGCTTTTGGCGCTCATGCCCTTAAGAAACGCTTTACCGAAGATCAACTTAAAAGTTTTGAAACCGGAGTAAAATACCAAATGTATCATGCATTGATGTTAATAGTTACCGGAGTTAGCTTTCCCTTTATTGAAACTTCACAAATCCTGATGGCGTGGTGCTTTATCTTTGGGATCATACTTTTTTCTTTCAGTATTTATGGGCTTACTTTAAGTGATGCAAGTGGAAAAAAAATGAGGTTTCTGGGACCCGTAACTCCTTTTGGGGGATTACTTTTGGTAATTGGCTGGATACTTTTTACAATAAATGCAGCAAAATATGCCTTATATCTTTAGCCTGTTATTCCAATTCTCCTTTCTTAATCCATTGTTTCCGGTATCTTTCAGCAAAAACAGCCACCAGGACCAGCTGTAAAATGTGATACAACATAATAGGTAAAAGCAACAACCCAAGACTGGCGCTGCTTCCGAAGATAATTTTTGCCATAACCGAGCCATGAACCAATGATTTTTTTGTGCCCGCAAACCGCACTGTTATCGTATCCCTTAAGCTGAAGCCAAGAAGTTTACAAACATACCCTGTAATGCCATAAACCGCGAAGAAAAGGATCACCACAATAATCGATATTTTTAGCAAATCCATCATTTTAATAGATTCCAAAAGATCGGAATTAAAGGAATTTCTGAAACTGGAATATACGATAAGAATAATCACAGATTTATCGAAAAGGCTTAATTTTCTGCTATGTTTACGAGCCAGGTTTCCCAGAAAACGCTGAAGCAATAATCCAATCAATAGTGGAAATACAATTTGCAGAAGCAGTTTGGTGATAATGGTCAGAATAGCAAATTCCCCTGTTTTCATAAGAAATAAACTCAGCCAAAGCGGTGTAACCAAAATCCCAATCAATCCGGAAATGCTGGCATTAAAAATAGCGGTTGGCAAATTTCCCTTTGCAATTGCAACCATAACAACAGAGGATGATACGGTTGAAGGTAAAACCCCAAGAAAAAATATTGCCAGCCATAAATCCGATTGAATCCCTCCTTCAAAAACCGGGATAAATAAAAAGGTAAGCAACGGAAACAGAACGAAGGTAGTAAGCTGAATTAAAATATGCGAAGGGTAATTCAAAAAGCCTAACTTTAGGTCGGCGGGGGCAAGTTTTAATCCATAAAAGAAAAATATAAGTCCAATTCCTATGTCAATAATAATTTCTAACGGAAAATTGCTGAGTGCCGTTGGGGCTAAATAAGCGAGTAAAATTGCACCAAATAATGCTATTATGAATCCGTTGGATTTCAATGAATATCGAGTTTTACATTATGATCATCCAGCAAGTGCATGTATTCTTCTGAAGAAAAGTCGGTTTCGTGAAATTCCGTTTTTCTTTTGATTTTCATTTTTAAGCGTTTTATACTCTTTACAAACCTGCGCACATCGTGATCGTTCTCAAGGATCAATCCCGGTACTGCAACCGATTTTCCACTTTCATCTTTAGCAACCATTGTGAAATAAGAGGAGTTGCAGTGTTTTACCAGTCCGGTTTGGATGTTCTCAGATTCTACGCGTATACCAATAACCATAGAACTTCTGCCTACATAGTTTACAGATGCTTTCATAGTAACAAGTTCTCCAATTTCAATTGGAGCCAGGAAATCTACCGTATCTACACTTGCGGTTACACAATATACCCGGGAATGTTTGGAAGCGCAGGCAAATGCGATTTGATCCAGTAACGATAAAATATAACCCCCATGAATTTTTCCGTTAAAATTTGAACGGGAAGGAAGCATTAATTCTGAAATCTCTACCTGTGAATCGGTTATTTTTTTAAATTTTAAATTTCTCATCGGTCTCTAAAATGTGGAGATTGGGATTCTTCTACGTTATTTATAAAATATTTTGTATCTCCCCAGAAAATAAAAGTGGCATATCTTTCAACATAGGTGAGTTTTACATAATTGCCTTCATTCTCCTGAAGTTTTTTAACAACCTCTTTTTCACGGTCCAATACCGAAAATTGAAAGATCTGCGCCCCACTAATTCCCTGACTTATCTCACCTTCCCAGGTTTTGAAAATCACTCCTTTTCGGCTGAATTTAATAAGCTCTCCAGATCTCGTTCCTTCACTATACGGAACAAAATAAATAAATGCGAAATATGCTATAAAGAGAAAAAATATTCCGCCCAATATGTAAAACAGTGTTTTTTTCATTAGAATGCCAGGTATAATTTATTTAAAAATGTTTCTATTTGCGAGGGTTCCAGCCATCTGGTTACAACAACAAGATTTTTTTCACGGTCTATCACTATAAAATTACCTCCAAAACCGGCTGCATAAAAGAGGTCTTCCGAGAGATCCTTCCAATGCCTGCTTCCCTTTTTGTTAAGCCACCACATATAACCATAATTCGGGTTTGGAGCAGAAGGTTGGATAGCTTTTTCTATCACTTCTTTTGAAACTAACTGATTCCCATTCCAGTTGCCATCGTTTTCAAATAACAAACCAAATCTGGCCATATCCTCTGTATTGATGAATAATCCGGCCCCGGAATGACCGCCCCCGGTTACCGATTGCATTTTTAGTCCGTCGATATTTACCCAGGCATTTTCATATCCAAACCATCTCCAGGTTGTGGAAGCGCCAATGGGATCCATAATTTCTTCTTTTAGAACCTGAGGCAGCGGTTTTCTCCAGACATTTAATAAAGAATATGCCAATAGATTTACCCTAACGTCATTGTATTCAAAAACCGTCCCCGGCGCATTTAGTTTTCTGTTTTTCCAGTCATCCAGATCTCCGGTGGACGGTGGTCTGTCTGCCCAATCATATCCTCCCCATAATTCCCCGCTCCAGTCGGAAGATTGGTTTAATAAATGTTCCCAGGTTACCTTGCTGTTGTGTTCACCATCAAAAGTGCCGTCCCAGACATATTTTTTTACTGAATCTTGTACTTCTCCTATCAGCCCCTTATCCATTGCCAGAAGTGCAGTAGTGGAAAGAAAGCTTTTGGTTACGCTAAAGGTCATATCTACCCGCCTGGTATCACCCCATTCTGCAATAATATATCCGTCCTTAAGAATTATTCCTGTCGGGCCACCACGTTCTTTGGTCGGTCCGGAGATTTTATGAAATGGTTCCCTTTCAAAGCCTTTTAATATTGCCAATCTAAGGTCCCTTGGTTCAGAATATTCATTTTCCTGAGCAAATTTTACAGCCTGGATAAGAAGCTGTTCATTTATATTGAAAGTTTTGGCATCCTTTTGTTCCCAATCTCCGGGAGTAGGAAAATACTGGACTTGCGCTTGTGCTATTGTACCGAAAAAAAAGAAAAACAAAATTAGCTTAGGGAAATGGTACATATTAATCATTTTTTGAAATTACATTTTCTTCTTCTATAAAGCTTTGAGTCATCCAGGTTTTACTGATTTTTTGTTTAGGTGAGATTCCTAATACCTCCAGTTTGGCTATATCCTTAACTAAATTTTGATTTCCGGTCAACTTTTTCATAGCGGTTTGATACGCGTTTGAGGTGGAGTCTAATCTCGTACCAACCGTTTCCAGGTCATCCAGCAATAATTTAAATTTATGGTAGAGCGAAGCTGCATGTTTAGCGATTTCGGTGGCATTTTGCTGTTGTTTTTCATTGCTCCAAATGGTATCTATCGTTCTTAAAGTTGAAAGAAGGGTAGTGGGACTTACCAAAAGTATATTTTTTTGAAAAGCCGTGTAAAAAAAGGAACTATCATTATTTTGGGCAAGGTAAAGCGCGGGTTCAATGGGAATAAACATCAATACAAAATCCGGGGATTTTATCTTATGGATATCTTCATATTTCTTGGAACTCAGGTCTAAAATATGGTTGCTCAAAGATTTTACGTGTGCTTTTAAATATTTTGACTTAAGGTCTGCATTTTCCTCACTGGAATATTTCTCATAGGCGGTTAAAGAGACTTTAGAGTCTATCACCATTCGTTTGTCATTGGGGAGGTAAATTACAACATCGGGCAGGGTTTTATTTCCATCCTCATCCGTATAAGCTTTTTGAACAAAATACTCCCGGTCCTTTACCAAACCAGATTTTTCCAGAACCCTTTCAAGAATTAATTCCCCCCAATTCCCCTGGGTTTTATTTTCTCCTTTTAAAGCCTTTGTCAAATTATTGGCCTCCTCGCTTATTTTGATGCTTTGCTCGTTTAAATTTTTAAGATATTCTCCAAGCTGGGAATGCCGTTCTATAAAATCTGTATTGTTTTTGTCTACTTTCTCCTCAAATATTTTAATCTTTTCATTCAACGGATTCAATATATTCTGAATGTTTTCCTTGTTGAGCAAGGTGAATTTTTCCGATTTCTGATCCAGTATTTTATTGGCAAGATTTTCAAATTCTTTGGTAAACTTTTCCTGAAGCCTGGCAACTTCTTCTTTTTGTTCCAGGTTTCGTTGCTGAAGGTTTTCAAATTCAAAATTCCTTCGGGTGAGTTCATCGCTTAAAAAGTCCTTTTCTTTTCTTATGGAATCACGTTCATTTTCCGTCTTTTGAAGTTGAACAACAGCTTCTGATTTAGCTGTCTGTAATTCAGATTTAAAATTTTCAAACTGATTGTTTAATAGGTCTTTATGTTCTTCTGACTGAAGCTTAAGTTGAATAACCTGTTCCTTTAAAATGGTCTGCTTTCCATTGTTTTTTAAATTTGAAAGCAGTCTTCCCAGGTAGATCCCTAAAGCCAGAGCAAAAATAAAAATGAGTATTATTAAAAGCGTTTGGTCCATAGAGAAAATCAAATCGGTTTTTCAAAGATACTTAATTGGTTTTCTTTTCAAATAATAAAATCCGAATTCAAAAAAAGGAGGTTTTATGTTTTAATTTTAAAGGATTCTGAGATTTTATCAAAAAATATAAGATCTGACGGGAACATTCTTGAAAACACATCTTCTTCAATAAGTTGTTTAGGAGTCCCAACCGAAACTTTGTCTTGCTCCATGAGAATGATTCTATCGCATAATTGCAGCGCCAGGTTTATTTCATGGGTTGCAAACAGGATGCTCTTTTTAGTTTGAACGGTAAGTTTTTTAAGCAATTTAAGTATATAGGCCTGGTGGTAAATATCAAGATGTGTGGTGGGTTCGTCTAAAATCACCAATGGCGTGTCCTGGGCAATGGCTCTTGCTATCAATACTTTTTGAAGCTGACCATCACTTAGTTCATAACATTTTTTATGCTGAAGATTTTCTATATCAACCAATTTTAAGGCATTCTGAATATAGTTCAGGTCATTTGAAGTTAAGGTTCCAATCCAGTTCGTGTAAGGCTGTCTTCCAAGGGCTATCAGTTCAAACACACTTAAATTTTTTGAGATAGGTTGTTCTGTAAGTACAATGCTAATCAATTCTGACAGCTTTTCAGAAGAAAGAGATTTTAAAGGTTTGCCTTCAATAAGGATATCGCCTTTTAATAATTCCTGTACCCCGCTAAGACTTCTCAATAAAGTTGATTTCCCAACCCCATTAATGCCTATAAGTGCCACAAGTTCACCTTCTTCAATTTCAATAGAGATATTGGAAGCGATGAGGGTTTCCATTTTTTTACTGCGATATCCTATTTGAAGGTTATCGGTGGCGAGGATGATATTTGGGTTAGGTGTTTTGATGATTAAAATAAAAATTTACGTTTTCGTACTAAAAGCCAGATTACTACAGGCGCTCCTATTAACGAAGTAATTGCATTTATTGGTAATGTATATTGACTTCCCGGGAGTTGTGCTGCAATATCACAAACCAGCATTAAAATGGCACCACCCATGATCACGGCGGGCAGCAAGATACGATGATCGTTCACAGGAATCACTTGTCTTATCAAATGAGGGACCGCCAACCCAACAAAGGCAATTGGGCCCGCAAAGGCTGTAATACTTCCTGCGAGTAAGCTTGTAGCTATTATTATTACCAATCTGTTTCTGCTAATGCTCACGCCAAGACTTTTAGCATATTGTTCACCTAACAATAAAGTGTTTAAATTCTTAATACAAGTTATAGCCAGTATGATTCCTGTAAACCAGAATATTGACAGAATTAAAACTTCTTCCCAGGAAAGGTTTCCAAGACTTCCAAAAGACCAGAAAACATATTGCTGAAGTTGGGCTGCCGGACTAAAATAGGCAAGTACACTTACCACAGCTGCGGTAAGACTGGCGAACATTAATCCAATAATAAGGATTGCCATGGTGTCACGAAGTTTTGAAGATGCCAGTAAAACAGCCAAAAGCACAAGTAAACTTCCTAAACTGGAGGCGATAACCAGGCTCCATTTTGAAAGCAGTAAGCCGGCCATTGTCCCGCTAAACAGGGTTGCTCCCATTAAAATTATTGCAACTCCCAAACTTGCTCCGCTACTTAGACCTAAAACATAAGGTCCCGCCAATGGATTCCGAAAAAGTGTTTGCATTAATAAACCGCTTACAGCAAGCCCCGAACCGGTAAGGATTGCAGTAAATACCTTTGGAAGCCGGTATTCCAGAATGATGTATCTAAAGCTATCATTGCTTACGTTTTCCTTAAAAACAGAAGCAAAAATATCGATTAAAGGAATATTGACAGAACCTAAACTGATATTTACCAGTGCTGTCAGGATTACCACGAGGAATAGCAGCAATAAAAGTCCGGTATATTTTTTTTGATTAGGCACTTATTCCAGTCTTTTAAAAAATACAGGTTCATATTCCGAAAGTAATTCCGGGTGAAAGATTGTGATAAGGTCTTTCAAAACAAGATCGGGACGGTTTGGTGCCAGTTCGTAATAGATTACTCCACCGGTTTCTCCTAAGGTATTGCTGTAAGTGAAAACCTGTTTCGTTTTTACTGCTTTAAATTGATTATAATGTACGGAGGATTCGTTTAACTGATTAAAAGTTTTAAACTGTCCGGGTGCGATCCAGAAATCGGCATTTTGAGCTTCGCTTAATACGGTTTCAAATGCCAGGGCGATACTGCCGCTTCCGGAAGTGTTTTTGTAGATGTAATCAGCATTGGCATCCTTTATAAACTGTGCCGACCAGGAATCTCCGTAAGGAACATACCATTGATCTTTATACATAGATCCGCTTAAAACTGTAGGAATAGAAGAGGCAGATTTCGCTAATTTTTTGGCATCAAGATAGCCAGTTTCAACTTCCTGGAAGAACAAGGTTGCTTCTTTGGTCTTATTGAACAAAGCCCCAAAAAACTTGATCCATTCTGCTTTTCCCAATGGAGATTCTTCGGTCCAGTCTCCATTAAAGAGCACCGGGATTCCGCTTTTTTCTATGGTGTTAAATGTTTTATTCGTTCCGGTCACGGCAAATCCTACAACTGCTTCGGGTTGTAAAGCGATGAGTACCTCTGTATTGATATCTTCATTTTTTCCCAATTCGGTGATTTTACCTTCCCTGATTCTTTCCCTTGTTTTTTCAGAAGAAATATAATCGATTCCCGGAAAGCCTATTAAGGTTTTTTCTTCCTGAAGTGCTTCCAGGGAAGGAATATGTGTGGTAGAAGTCACCACGAGCTTTTTTACCGGAATGTTTATTTTATGATCGTAGGCTATAGATGGCGGCACTTTAGATTCCTCCTCAACCAGCAAATAGGTGTAGGTTTTATCTGCTTCCGGCCAGGGATTTTTAACTTTCAAAACCTTAAATCCGTCGTATTGAATTATCGAAAAACCTTTAGCGTATTCCACAGCCAGGGTATCTCCGGATAAAGTTATCTCTGAAAATTCTTTCTTTTCGTTTTTACAGGAAAAGAAAATCAAAGGAAAAAGAAGAAAAAAGATATTTTTCAAAAGGACTTGGTTTTGGCATCAAAAGTAAGATTATTTAAAATTTTACCGCGCCGGGAAAGATAAATGTTTAATTTCGCATTGAAATTTTGGTTTGATCCGGTCCTATAAATTAGAACCTCATCGATTAAAAGGGAATCAGGTGATTCGTACATCGAAGAATCCTGAGCTGTTCCCGCAACTGTAAGCTAAGTCCCTATTTTATTTGGGATGCCTGTTGTTACTACTTCTTAAACCACTGTCCTGATTAACGGGATGGGAAGGTAAACAACAGGACGCAAGCCAGGAGACCTGCCACAATTCACTAATGTCAAACTTTCGGGATAAAAGTTTGGTGTAGTTTACTACATCTTTTTTCCTGGTAATAATTTAATTTTATGTACAAAAAACTATGGTTTTGCAGTGCCTTATTATGCACTGGTTTGTCGTTTTCACAACAAACCGAAAATGATACGATTGAATCTTTAGAGGAAGTAGTTCTTATAGATTCAAAATTTGAGCTAAAACGCGAAAAAAGTGGCAAAGTAGTGACTAAAATCAC
>ERZ1284728.76-NODE-76-length-12028-cov-6.249812_pt1 | contig 12028 bp, 10 predicted proteins | sample MGYA00454601_ERZ1284728 | MGnify/ENA primary metagenome ERZ1284728 (study PRJEB36292, sample SAMEA5787382) | metagenome | biome: Arctic soil; feature: perennial spring outflow channel; material: sediment | place: Canada | collected 2017-07-08 | depth 0.05 m ...
TTCTTTTTGGTTTGGCCGCCGCAGGAATAACTTTTGGAATTGGAAAAATTATAGGAGTTGCCATAGCATAAATTAATGATGCAGGCCAAGCAATTATCAATACTGTTTGCCTAATTATTTAAATATATCTGAACAAAAAATACAGTGGTGAAATGAAAACCTTGTATTTGATCTTGCCGTTGGATATCTTTTAATAATTAAAAAGATTACCTACCTGTTTTTGTCCTATGGGTTTTATATAAATTAAAAATGAGGCTGTCATTGCTGACAGCCTCATTAAAATACATGGGAAATCCCTAATTATTCAGCAGGAGTTTCATTTATATTTTCTTCTACTTGGCTAACTGTATCTACAGTTACTTCAACCGGAGTTTCGATAACTTCTGCAGGAGTTTCAGTTTCCATAATTTCAACATCTTCAGTTTTTTCAACTGTAGTTTCTTTACAAGAAGTAAAACTTAATGCTAATGCGATAGCAGCAAAAGTAAAAATTGATTTTTTCATTTTGATAAATTATTATTAGTTTTTTGAGAAATCAAATGTATGCGATTTTATAATCCAAAAAACAAATGCATAAAAATATTTTTATTTGATAGCTAAGGCTCATTTTTGTTGAATTTTTTATTGTTTTAGTTCGATTTTTATTTTCCACAAGTAATAAAATTCGAACATAATTGTGAGAAAAAAACTTGAATTTGAGAATTAAAACGAATAAAATAATCTAAACCCCGGGTATATTTAAAAACTATCTCTGATTCTCCACCTTTTCAATGTCGGCAATATTTTTAATACCTCCTGAGCTTCTTCCATAGTAATATTTTCATTTTTTTGTGCCTTTCCAAGATCTCTAGCTTCCATCTCGAGCAGGCTTAGGGAAGGTTCTACGAAATTTCCATTTTGAAAACAATTAATACAATAATCTTCACTCTTTGTTTGGTCGCGATTAGTCCCTTCAGAATCATCCGTAAAAGGAAGACCACAGCTTTGACATATAAGAGGTTTCATCGATTTATTTTTAATGAATATTAGAATATTTTAAGCCTTATATTCTTGTATTTAGTGTTTAAAAAAATAAAAATTCAATTAATTCTGTCTATTTTGATATTCAAAATTTTTACAGAACCTAAATAAAGGTATCGAAACCTCAGAAATATTTATACAAATTTTATCCTAATTAACATGGATTAAACATTAAGGAAATTCTAATTGGGTATTTTATCCAAAAAGTAATATATTTCGCATGGTGGAAAAACAAGTGAAATTTGCATTGGGCGCTTATAAAATTTAGTTTATGCCAATTTTGCCAATTAATTTGGAGGTTAAGGTTATAATTATCCTATCTTCAATACTTGAATCCACTACATTTTATCAATAATCTATCAATTATAAAAATGAGTAAGAAAATTTTAATACCTACAGACTTTTCAAAAAATTCCTGGAACGCGTTAGTTTATGCTTTAAATCTTTATAAAGATGAAGAGTGCACTTTTTATTTGCTAAACGTTTTTCAGCTATACGATTTTCCCACCGATAAGATCAGGGATGCTGACCCCGGGGATGCTGAATATGAAAAAGAAAAAGAAAAATCAGAATCAGGACTGAAAGGTCTTTTGGAGGGAATCAATATGAGAAATGATACTTCAAATCACCATTTCGAAATAGTTTCTAAATATAATAAAGTTATTGATGCTGTTCGCGAAACAGTTAAAGAGAAGGGAATTGAATTTCTTATCATGGGTACCAAAGGAGAAAATGATCCTGAAGCTACTTTATACGGAAACAATGCAGTAGATGTTATTGAAAAGGTCCAGGCTTGTCCCGTAATGGTTTTACCCCCGGATAGCAATTTTCAGGAAAAAGTCAATAATGAAATTGTTTTTGCCACAAATTTCAAAACCTTGTACAATCATCATGAATTGGATTATCTTGTAGATATTGCCAAGAAAAGTAAGGCTGCTGTTAGAGTATTATATATTCAGGAAGCTGATAAATTGTCTTCTAAGCAAGAGGATAATAAAAAAGTATTAAGTGAGCATTTAAAAGAAGTAGTTTACACTTTTCATACTTTAACAAACATAAAAGTTGCAAAAGGGATCCATTCCTTTATTGAAAGCAGGGGAAGTGGAATGCTTGCTTTAGTCAATAAAAAGCACGGATTTTTCAGTAGTGTTTTTTCAAAATCTCTGATAAAGGAAATAGGTCACAAACCCGAGGTCCCTGTTCTTGTGCTACATGTTTTAAAAAGTTAAACATAAAAAACTTTACCACCATATATTCATTAAAGAATTAAAAGCATTGAGACTGAAACGGCACTAAGTGTCTTTCAGTTTCAATGTTATGAATTATAAATTTTTAAAAACATAGCTTTTTAGCCTTCAAAAACTTAATTCACAACGACTTCAAAATTGATTTTAGAATCAGATAATTTTTTCTTCACGGTTGTATATAATATAGGCAATCTTTTGTTTTATGTTAGAATAAGTAAATTTTCATTTCAAAAACTGACATATATCATTTTTCCTAACTTTAATCTCTGTTAACTTTAGATGGCGTATTAAATACATCATCTATGGAAAAGTCTTCCTCTGCCAGGGAAAGTATAAATGATTTTTTTGCTGAAATAGGTGAGCTAACTTATTTTGCTGGTAGATATTTCAGGGAAGCCCTATCCTTACCTTTTGAGTTCAGGGAATTTTTAAGGCAGTGTTATTATATGGGCAATAAATCCCTATTGTTAGTTGGAGTTTCCGGATTTATCCTCGGTCTGGTATTTACGTTACAAACCCGTCCTACCCTATTGGAATTTGGCGCTGTAGCTTGGATGCCTTCCATGATAAGTGTTTCAATTGTCCGTGAAATTGGCCCGGTCATGATCGCCTTAATTTGCGCTGGTCGAATAGGTTCCGGTATTGGTGCGGAGCTTGGATCTATGCGGGTAACCGAACAAATTGATGCAATGGAGGTTTCCGGAACGAACCCATTTAAATTTTTAGTGGTTACCCGAATAATGGCTGCAACTTTAATGCTCCCCATTCTGGTTATTTTGGGGGATTTTATCGCTTTGATTGGTTCTGCAATTATTGAAAATATTAAAGGGGACGTTTCCTTTTTGCTATATTTTAATGAGGTTTTTGAATCTTTGGAATTCAGTGATATTTTTCCGGCCACGATCAAAACCTTTTTTTTTGGTTTTGCTATTGGGCTAGTAGGCTGTTTTAAGGGTTACAACAGTAAAAAAGGGACTGCAGGAGTTGGAAAAGCTTCGAACTCGGCAGTTGTGTTCACCTCCATGTTATTATTTATTATAGATTTTATTGCGGTTTTTGTCACTGATATTTTTTATTAATAAAATGAATGCACAACAAAACAGTTCAACTTATAAAAAAGGAAATCCTGTAATTGAGATAAAGGATCTCTATAAAAAATTTGGAGAATTAAAGGTGTTAAATGGCTTTAACCTGCAATTGTTTGAAGGTGAGAATTTGGTGATAATGGGGAAATCTGGTTCAGGAAAATCGGTGATGATAAAATGTCTGGTAGGGCTTATAGAACCTGATAGCGGCAACATTGAGATACTGGGTAAGAATATTTCAGAATTAAATCAGAAAGAAATGGACGAATTAAGGGCAGAAATAGGATTTTTATTTCAGGGCAGCGCCTTATATGATTCTATGACAGTTCGTGAAAACCTGGAGTTTCCAATGAGACGGCATAAAAATAAAGTTGATATTGAGAAGACAGATGCCCTTGTGATGGAAGCTTTAGAAAGTGTTGACCTTGCTAAAACTAGAGATCAAATGCCGGAGGAGCTTTCCGGAGGGATGCAGCGGCGCGTGGCACTGGCAAGGGCTTTGATCCTTAAACCTAAGATAATTCTTTACGATGAGCCTACAACCGGCTTAGATCCAATTACAGCCAAAGAAATTATTATATTGATGGAGAACATCCAAGAAAAATATAAAACTTCCTCGCTAATCATTACTCATGATGTTGACTGTGCGAGGGTCGTTTCAAATAGAATGATATTATTATTGAATGGGGTTGATTACGTGGAAGGAACTTTTGATGAGTTACAAGCCTCTAAAGATCCAAAAGTTCAGGCCTTTTTTAAATAAATTGTTATGAAAAAAGATACTTCACAAAATATTAAGCTGGGAATATTTATGATTATGGGAAGCATCCTTTTAATTTTAACTGTCTATTTTATTGGCAGTAAAAAAGACTTGTTTCAGAATACCTCAAAAATAAGTTCCGTGTTTAAAGATGTAAGCGGACTTCAAGTAGGAAATAATGTACGATTATCGGGGGTAAAAGTTGGAACAGTAAAAGGTATTAAAATACTTACCGATACTGTTATTGTTGTGGATATGCTCATTGATGATAATACGGTTCACCTTATCAAAAAAAATTCAATTGCCTCAGTAAGTTCTGATGGACTGGTGGGAAGTATGATTGTGGATATACGTCCCGGCAAAGTGCCTTCTGATGAAATTGTAAAGCCCGGAGACACCCTCCAATCAATCAGTAGAATATCCACAACAGAAATGCTGAGCACGCTCAGAATCACCAACAACAATGCGGCCTTACTCACCGAGGATTTGTTAAAAATAACCAATGCAATTAATAATGGCGAAGGCCTTGTAGGAGCTTTTCTAAAAGATGATAAATTGGCCGTAAATATTAAACAAACATTTTCCAATTTAGAACAAACCAGCAAAACTGCTAACAGATCTATGAATAGGCTCAATGAGATTTTAGATGATATCAACTTAAAGGAGAGTGTTGCAGGAGTTTTATTAAATGATACAACCTCAGCGAATAATATGAGAGGAATCTTAAAGAGCATGGAACAATCATCTCAGGATATCGATTCAATTACTTCAAATTTGAACCAATTTTCGGTAGATCTGAATAATAGCCAGGGCCCCTTGAATTTTGCAATAAACGATACAACTTTTGTTCAAAATCTGGATTCCACAATTCAAAATAGCGAGGATGCCAGTGCGAAATTCAATGAAATTATGGATGCCGTAAAACAAAGCTTTTTGTTTAGGGGTTATTTCAGAAAATTAGAGCGGAAAAAAGAAAAACAAGCGGACCGAGAAGAAAAAAATTAGTTAATATATTCCGTAGGAATCTGAGAAATACCATTCTTTTATTTATACGCATTTATTCACATAAAATGGGATTTAATACAATATTAAAACTACATACCAATTTTTCAGGGATAAAATATCCCAAAAACATGAATTACCTCCTATTAATGTGGGATAATCTCTAACTTGTAAAAAGTAATAAAAATCTACCGATGAAAAAAATTATTTATGCTACCGATTATTCTGAGAATTCAGTTTCAGCCTTAGAATATACCTATGCTCTGAGCAAGTTATTGCAAACCGATGTAATTGTACTTCACATTTTTAATGAGCAACCTAAACCAGAAAATGAATTAATTTCAGAAGAAAAACTTCTTGTTCAACATCATAAAAATCGCATTCGGAATTTTTGCAGTTCACACCTAAAACAGGATTTTGAGAGTTTAAATTTCTCTGAAGCGGCAGTTAGGGGAACTGATGTTAGCCATGAAATTCTGAATTTTGTAAGGGATATCAATGTGTGCATGCTTATAATGGGCGATTGTGGATCAGGAAATTTAAAGGAATTATTCCTGGACGGTACAACAACCAAAATGCTGGCTATTTCGCCTTTCCCCTTATTGATAGTACCCAAAGGTTTTACATTTAATAAAATTGAAAAAATATTATACACAAGTGATTTACAACTAAAAGACATTTACAATATTGGTGAATTGGTAAAAATAATTACCCCGCTCAATGCTAAAATTATTATTATTCATGTCAGTAAAGAGGATAATCTGATGTATAAAAACCTTTTGGTGTGGTTTAAGAAATCTTTATCAGAAAAAGTTGATTATCCCAATATTGAAATTGAAACTATTTTTTCTGAAGACATCTTTGAAACCCTGAAGTTATCCATAGATGAAACTGACGCAGATATGGTGGTAATGATGGAACGCAAACACAAACCTGAAATTAACTATTTATTACATCGGGATTTAGTCAAACGTATGCAATCCTCCCACAAAGTACCATTATTGAGTTTCAACGAAATTTCCTGATAAATTCGGATTTTTTCAGAATAAAACTCAAACAAAGATGTATGTTCACCCCACTTGAAAACTCTGGTTCCTTAGATGATATAGTGAAATTAGGTGTTAATGATCCCAACTAAATTAATGAAAAATTGATAATTGAAAAAATAGATGAATTTTTAAAAGAAATGATCAAATGGGAAGTTTCCCTGATAAGTACTAAATTAGGTTTTAGAACTCCCTGATTTTTGAAGTCACATCCCTTCTTTTGATGCTATAATCACTGGGAATTAAATTTTAAACAAATTTGAATATTCACAACTCCTTATAATTCTTGCCACGGGGAACTGAAAATTATTCTATGCAGATTTTAACCTGAGGAAATACTTGTAAATCTCAAACCAAATAACACAACAAAAACCAACTCCTGCAGTAGCGGACATTTGAAAAACAGATAACATTTGTAATTTAAAAAATGCGGCAAGAATGGGTTGATAGATCATTAATAACAGCATTAAGAAACTAATTAGAATTATCATCCAAATCAGCGGGTTTTTATATTTAAAGGTACTCCATACCGAAAAGTAAAATGACCGGTTCACCAGGGTTAAAAAAATATTGGCAATAATAAGAGTACTAAAAACCATAGTTCTGGTAAGTGCTTCCCCATAATTATTTTGAACTGAATATTGATATATAAACAGGCAACCCAAAGTAATTATTAAACCCTGGATAATACTTATGGACAATTCTTTCCATCTTAAAAAAGTTTCTTTTATTTCCCGTGGAGGTTTTTGCATTCCGTTCTTTTCCAAAGGTTCATTTTCGTATATAATGGAACAGGTTGGGCCCATTATCAATTCCAAAAAAATAACATGTATGGGAGAGAATATTACCGGATATATCCATCCTAAAATTACAGGCAGCGCGACGGTTAAAATAATTGGAATATGAATAGAAATGATATATTGAATCGCCTTTTTAAGATTGAAATAAATTTTTCTCCCCATCGCGACACCCTCTATCATCTTCCCGAAATCGTCATCAGACAAAATTAATGAAGAAGCTTCCTTCGCAATATCCGAACCTCTTTTTCCCATTGCAATTCCGATATGGGAAGCCTTAAGTGCGGGAGCATCATTTACCCCATCTCCTGTCATACCAACTATTTCTCCCTGATTTTTTAAACTATTGACTATTTTAAGTTTTACTTCCGGAAAAACCCTTGTAAATATATTGGTTTGCATCACCTTCAGGTCAAATTCGTCGTCAGAAAGTTTCATTAATTCCTCTCCTGTTATGGACATATCCCCATCTTTAAAACCTATCTGATTTGCAATGGACATGGTTGTTAATGGGTTATCCCCGGTTATAATTTTAATCTTTATCCCGGCCTGATAAAGTTGTTTGAAAGTTGCACTGATTTTTTCCTTGGGAGGATCATAAAAACCGAGCAAACCCAAAAATTTGAATTCAAATTCTTCCTGATTTTCCGGGAAGTTTTCTCCCTCAAATTTGGATAGCCCTACTCCCAATATCCTTAAACCTTCGCCGGCAAGCTGAGATACGGTTTTTTGGGCCTCTTTTTTTTCTTCAGCAGTTAAATTGGAATGTGATATAATTGCTTCAGGAGCACCTTTTACCGCGATGATCCGGTGCCCATCTTCATTTTCAAAAATGTGGGTCATCATAGGCGGTTTCCCGGCTAACGGATACTCATGGATCATTTTATAATTCAGGCGTTCATCCTTTTCTGAAACTTTCTCATAGATCTTATGCAAGGCTTTTTCCATGGGATCAAAAGGCACACTCTCACTGGCCCACATAGCAGTAGAAATAATATCAATAAATTCTGGGGAGTTCCAGCTGTTTTTCTCTTCTGTAGATTTTGTTTTAAAACTGTAAATTTTAAAAAGTTCCATTTTGTTTTGGGTGATGGTCCCTGTTTTATCTGTACATAAAACGGTAGTCGCACCCAAAGTTTCAACAGTTTGAGTTTGTTTTACAATTATTCCCAATTTCATCAGGCGGTAGGCTCCCAATGCCATAAATGTGGCAAAGGCAACCGGGATTTCTTCCGGAAGAACGGACATTGCGATTGTTAGACCCTTCAATAAACTATCTAAGAGATTATTTGAATTGTAAAAACTAATACCCCAAATAATGAGAAAAATCACAAAACCCCAAAGAGCCATTTGTTTTACAAACCGGCCAATTTGATCCTGCAGGGGCGATTGTAATTTTTGTATCTCATCCAAAGAAGTATCAATTTTTCCCAGTTTTGTATTCCTGCCAACCTGTGTCACGCGAAATACACATTGTCCTGAAACCACCGCTGTGCCTTGAAAAACAATATTATCTTCGGTTTCCCTGGTACTTTTATTTACACTGAAGGCTTCTCCGGTCAAAATGGATTCATTTACAGAAAAATCATTGAGTTGAAGGACATCTCCATCTGCGGTAATCAATTCCCCCTCATGAGCCACTACAATATCCCCAACCACAATTTCCTCGGAAGGAATTTCAATAGATTGATTGTTTCGTATTACCGTGGAAAGAGTTTGTGTATATTCTTTTAATGCATTTAAAGCTTTCCTGCTCCGGGCATTTTGAAAAAATGAAATTCCCGATATGATTATAATGGCTCCCAGTAAAAACAGGCCTTCACTGAATTCTCTTAGCAAAAAATAAATAATAGAAGTGATGAGCAATAAAAGAAACATGGGCTCAAGGACAATCTCTTTTAAAATAAACCAAAAATAACCGGAATTTTGGTTTTCAATTGAATTACGCCCGTTCTTTTCCCGGGAAATAATAACTTCAGCCTCTGTAAGACCTTTAAAATTAAATGGGTTATCATTCATAGTTTACCCGGATGTTCAAAAATTCTTAAATGCTAGTATTTGCCATCTTTCCAAAAGCAAAGGACTAGAGAATCGATTTTAATTTTGAGAGCATGATAAGTTCCGATTTATTCTTACCTGCATAGGAGGCTGCAATTGCATCAGCTGTTTTCAAAATCAGTTTATTAATATTGCTGTTAAAGAGTTTTTCATGTTCCTTCTTAAATTCACTGAACTCCTCGAAAGCAAGAAATGCATCCGGTTGATTTTCCTCAAGCCAATCAAAAATAATTTCTATTTGATATGCGGTATCAGTGCCAAATTCGTCCTGGTAATCATCAATAGAAACCCATTCCTGTTCTACAATGTTTTTTAAAGTATCGATTTCCTCCATTTTCACCACTTTGTCAGATGCCGCAACAGCATAAAATAATTTTCCAAGATTCTGATAAAATTTCTGGGCAAATCCAGGATTTGTTGAGTTATTCATTCTAATGAGAATTGGATAATATAAAATTAAAGGTAGCTGGAAGAAGCAAGAAATAATATGACATATATCATCTTTTTAAGCAAAATTGAATCAAAAAAATATCATTATATTTCAAATAATTACTTAAAAAATTATTCCCATCGCCTATAACCTCTTATTATACTGATAAAATCCTGAAATATTTTTAAGAATTATTTATTAAAAAATCTGGGGAATTAAATATGGTAAGTTGTATATTTAGCTTATCAATAAGATGAGTTTTTTATTGTCCCCACACTCCTCACATTATTTTATTTTCAGCAATAATTGTATTGCTAATTTCTATCCCCCCACAGGATTTCAATTTTATTACAGGAAAAAACTTACCCTAACCGGTAGGAAAATTTTAATACTTATTCCATTGGAATAATATTTTGAATAATCTATTAATTGGTGAAATATGAAAACTGTACTGCTCATAGAAGATGATTTGACCTTATTGGCTAACACTAAAGAACTTTTGGAATTATACGGTTATAAAGTATGGTATGCCGAAAACGGGGAAATTGGGGTAAACTTAGCCTTACAAACTAATCCGGACATTATAATTTGTGATATTATGATGCCTGTGTTGGATGGATATGGAGTTTTTGAGAAATTAAAAGAAAATAAATCAACCCGTTGCATCCCTTTTTTATTTATTTCTTGCAAAACTGGAATCAATGATGTTAGAAAATGCATGAACCTTGGAGCAGATGATTATATTACAAAACCATTTAATATCCAAGATCTGATCAATGTTATTGAGAGGAGACTGGTTAAACATGCCATTTTTAATCACAACACCCCAAAGAAATTATATCCTGTTTCAGAGCCACTAAAGATTAATTCCTTAGTTCAATTACGTGAATTCTTCCAAAAATCCGGTGAATTCGAAGAATTTAATAAACACGATGTGATTTATAATGAAAGAAAAAATGCTGATTCAATTTATTTTATTGAAAAAGGGCTCTTAAAAACACACCGAATGGATGAATTTGGAAAAGAACTTATTACTGGAATTTATAAAAAAGGAGAGTTTTTAGGATTTTATTCTTTTAAAGAATTGTCCTCATACCCTGAGACCGCTTCTGTTCTGGAAAACGGATCTTTATATAGGCTTTCGACTAAACGATTTCAGAAAATTTTATCTGGAAGCCATCAGCTTACTTTAGAGCTGGCACAATTACAATCTGATAATCTTGCAGTTTTAAGATCTCATTTACTGGAAATGGCATATGGATCGGTACTTAAAAAAACTACCAATACGATCTTAAAATTTGTAGATGGAACCCAAAATAATCTTTTAGAAGCTATCAAGATCTCAAGAACTGATCTCGCTAATATAGCAGGGATTTCAACTGAAAGTTTAATTAGAAGTCTCTCTCTATTAAAAAAGGAAAAATTAATAGATATTGAAGGAAGAAATATAAAAATTTTAAACCTTCAAGAATTGTATCAAATAAGATGAGTTCAACTTATTTTACCAGTAAAACTGAAGTTTAAAAGTCTTATTTAGTAAAAGCACCAATTTTTTTTCCTGATATTTTATCATTCTTTTTTCTGATTTATATATTATTTAGGGAAGGTTGAATAGATCAAAATATAAAACTAAAAAAAGTTTTTACACTGAATAATTATTACTTAAAATAAGGCTACTCAGCAATAAACATTCCTTCTTTGAAAATCCTTTTCGGACTGGTAATAAATGAAATAGGTATTTACATTAAAATTCCATTTTTAGTCGTTCCAACAGGAAAATATATTTTATAGAAATTAAAAAATATTTTAATCCCAGGCATTTTATCTGAACTGCATTGAATGCCCTTAATTATGCTTTAAGCCTTATTGAAATTGAAGAAGATAAATGCCTTTTTTGTTTTTTAAATGCATTTCATCAAAATAAATTATAATCCCATAATGTTACTCAATCTGATCTCATCGAAAGAAAGAGGAAGTTATATGCTTGCATAAACCCTTGAAAAACAAAGTTTCTCAAACAAATTTTTTATAAGGAACTATTATAGATGGGGAGATTAGATACAAACCTCTAATCCATATTTTTGATGCATGATCCACTAATTCAATCAGAATAACTTTTTTTAGATTCCTGATAATTATCATTTTAATTAATCGGATATATCTTTAATTTTAGATTGGATTTAGGAAAAATGTATGTTATGTTGGATTTTGCCAAAAAAGATTTCAGTAAAAAACCCAGAGAAAAGTATTTATCCGAGATCTCAAAATGGCAAAACTCGTTAGTGTTGGTATCTGAAGAAACAAAATTTCTTGCTAAGCTTTTAAATACCGGAATTTTTGAGCCAAATATTCCCAATCTTGAGGAGAGGCTTCAACAATATTCCAAAAAAATTCAGAATTTTAAAAATGGAGCAAAGCTTATGGAGAAGGAAATTGAAAACCATAAAACAGATGTTGCCAAAGAATGTGAGGAAAACGGGGAACAGAATGCTTCCTTAATTAAAACTACACATATTGAATTAAGGAAAAATATAAAGTCATTTTTAAAAAGAAATTCCAACCTAAAACTGAAAATATTAAATT
>ERZ1284728.78-NODE-78-length-11727-cov-10.655329_pt1 | contig 11727 bp, 14 predicted proteins | sample MGYA00454601_ERZ1284728 | MGnify/ENA primary metagenome ERZ1284728 (study PRJEB36292, sample SAMEA5787382) | metagenome | biome: Arctic soil; feature: perennial spring outflow channel; material: sediment | place: Canada | collected 2017-07-08 | depth 0.05 m ...
GACATAACTCTATTGGAACTACAGAACTATACCGGAGAACTTTACAGAATAAAGACAGTATGAAGATTAACGATCTCTTACCCACCTTTAAAAATTAACTGTAAACTATTATTTTAATAATTTTTACGAAATCTCTAAAAATCTAGTCAAATATTTATCTTTAAAAATATTTTAACAAAGAATAACATGGATAGAATAAAAGAAAGACAAAAACTAGCCTGGGAAGGATTATTTTATAGTGTACAGCGAATAGATCTATTAATAATTTCTCTTTGTAGTGCTGGAATTTATGTTAGCCTAGAAACCTTAAAATACTTATCTAAAAATAATCAAGAAAACAGTTTTACTCTAAAAGTTGGAGGAGTATTTTTCTTATTAGGAATAATTATCAATTTCTTATCTCAAACCTCGGGCTTCAATTCAAATAAGCAAGAATATCTAAAATGTCTAGTTGAAATTGACTGCTTTAATACCAAATCAAAAGAGAGTGATAAAAAGATTCGAAAATATGATAAAGCCGCTGAAAAATTTTCGGATTGGACTAACTATCTAAATACTGCCAGTATGATATTCATGTTTGCGGGCTTAATAACCATTACCTCCTATTTTTTAATCACTTTTTAGGTGTAGGAGGCCTACCAATTCCCTTATTTCGCTCTTCACTTCCAGGGCCTCCTCCAGGTTTCGGTGATGAAGGGGCTGATGGTCTATTTGGAGTCGATGTTTTATCCGGATAAGGTGGTCTTTTTTCTGACATAATAATTTATTCTAATTTCGTACAAATTAACATTTCATCTCTTCTCACAACTCCAGTCATTCGGATTGTTATCAACAAATCAATAAACATTATAAATTAAGATTCTGCTGTAATAATTTCAACAGGAATAATCTCAATTTTATCTATCTCCTCCATTATTCTCGCTGTTTCCGTAAGTGCTACTATTATCTTTTGGTAATGTAGAATATCATCATAAGTCAACTCCCTATCTTTTCTATCCTTTAACCATTTTTGAGCTGGTTGATACCCCCCTATATAAAACTCCCAGGCTATTATCGGAACCTTATCAAAATACTGCTTATCATTTATCCAAACTCTCCCCTGTACCTCATCAATTGGCTCATATCCGGGGCTGGTTTTTGTTATTTTTCGAGATATTACGTTATTACCGTCTTCGGGATAGCCAGTTATTAGTTTCTCTAATACTGGGCTCTCAAGTAGATGGATTTCACGTAATGCCCTTCCAAGGTCAACCATCTGCCAAAATATATCAGCATTGTTCGGATATGGAAGTCTAGGGAAATCTATTTTTAAAAACTCCTTGTATGTTTCCCTATACGTGGGTGAATGTAAAACCCCATAAATATAGTCCAAGATATCAATTGGCGAAAAGGAGCCGTCTATCCCAGCTTCCAAATCAGCTACCAAATTCTCATCCGGCAGAAAAGCATGATTAATACCTTCAGCTATTTTTTCTACTATCTCCTGGCTTAGGTTTGGGGTTCTTTCTAATGATTGATCGAGAGTTTGTTGGTCTGAATCCTCCTTGTATAGGTAAAGAGGGCATACAACACCTCCTCCTCTATAGAAAAGATTCAAGTCAGAAATTGTATCTTGAGCAAAGATAAGATTCCATGGGGTATCACCAATAGCTTGTCCCTGTCTACCTACAGTTATACTGATATTTTCTCTTAACATGTGCTTTAAGATCTTTTCTCTTGTCCAGTCTACGAGGTAATTTGTATAACAGATATACTGAGTGTCTAAAGGTCGATAAGAAAACTTCTCTATGAATTTCTGCACCCCAACATCCTGTAATTTCGGTCTAATTTCTGCTATCTTCCAGCCCCTCGAATCACCCTTCAGATATTTACCACTTTTCCCATTTGGAAAAAACTCGTCCCTAACTTCCTGAACAGATTTGGAAGAATCGATAAATTTTTCTAACCTATTTATTAATACCTTCTTATCGGCATCTATTACCATAAAATCTCTTGAAGTTTGTATACCACTGGTTTTTTCAATGAATAATTCATCTACAGAAAAACCTTCGTAGTAATAATCTTTCTCCTTATGATTTTTTGGAATAAAAAGGTAGAAAGGTGAATCCGGTTTAGGCTTGGAAAATTCTAAGTCACGAATAGATTTAGAAGCAAGAAACTCATATTTGAATTTTCTTTTCCCATATAGATCATAATGAAATAAATCTGCTAGTTCCCCTTCATTTTTCTTACCGGACTTGATAAAGATGTTTATTGATACTCCCTGCTGAATATCAAAAACATTCTCATCAGAACTACCATCTGGTGACTTTTCTCTTCTTTTGGTATTTCCATGCAGATCTAAAACAAAAATCTTGTCATAGGTTTTCAGTAGATTCCATCTCATACCTCGGAAAGTAGGATTATCCAGATATCCATGAGGATTAATAAAAGCTAATATTCCCTCACCGTTTTTTTCAATAAAATGCTGTCCAAACCTCATAAACTTAACATAGTCATCATTTAACCAATGCTTCCTTTCCTTAAAATGGACTCCATCAATATATTTATAATCTTCAATTAGATTGCTTATCCACTCCCCCTTATTAGAAGACACTCCACTATAAGGAGGATTTCCCATCACTACCATCACCGGTGTATCTCTTTTAACAGCATTTGCTTGGTCTGCTTCCTCGCTTAACAAGCTACTAAACAAAGTGCCCGTGTCTGGATGAGCCTCCTCTAAACTATTTGTTAGGAATATCCGGAACCTTTGATCAACTGTTGGCTTGTACCCAGTCTCGGTTAACAACATATCCATCTGGAGATGAGCCATCGCATAACTAGCCATAAGAAGCTCAAATCCATTAAGCCGGGGTATTAGATTCTCATTGACGTATCTGCTCCATATACCTTGTTGACCCTCAAATTTCTTGTGTATATGTTTTACCACTTCTGAAAGAAAAGTACCTGTACCTGTAGCCGGATCTAGAATCTGAACTTTATGAACTTCCTTTTCATAGTCCCTCATCCCGGAGGCATATCTTTTATCATGAGTAGGCACTTTTACAGTTACCTTTGTCTTACTAGAATCAGCTAATCCCTGGGGCAGATTAAATTCTTCTTTCAAAATATCATCTACAGATTTGACAATAAAATTCACCACAGGCTGTGGCGTATACCACACTCCCCTTGCCTTCCTTAAGCTGGGACTATATTCCCCTAGGAAAGTCTCATAGAAATGTACTACAGGATCCTCCTGCTTAGTAGCCCGACCAAAATTCTTCATTATTTTAGCAACATCTGAAGCCAGGAAAATGTTAACAAGTTCCTCTACAATCCACACTAGACGATCATCTAGATCATACCCGGCTATGTCCTGAAACAGTTTTCTCAGGAATGGGTTACTTTTCGGAATTAATTGAGCTGCTTCTATCCTGGAGAAGGTTTTTAAAGTAGGATCATGATATCTTGCCGCAAACATTCCATAGGCAATAGTCTGAGCATAAATATCAGCAAAGGACTTATTAGTAATATCGTGGATTAGCATTTGTTGAAAACCAATCCTTTGGTTTTTCAAATTAGTTTTGTGGTCATTTGCATCATCGCTGCTCAATGATTTTTCTATCACATCTGCCATTAATCTGGCTTTACCCGCCATCATCTTAGCTAGCCTGGTAGGCGATTTAATGCTCTGTGAAACCGTTAATGCAAAGTTCTTTATAAGGTGCTCAAACTCCTGGTAATTGTCCGGAAAAGGCTTTATTTCACCTCCATTTACCTCTCCTATTCTGATCTCTGTAATAAACTCCCCATCTTTAAAAAACTGAAAATGTAGGTAGTCAGTTATAATAAGATTTGACAATCCAGCTTTATACCTATCGAATTGCTCCTTTAAGCTTTTACTTTTAAGATCTACCCCAACATCCTTAGCCTCTATATAACCTACAGGTATTCCTTTTCGGGTTAGTACATAATCAGGTGCCCCACAACTTACTCTTGTAGGCTCATTGGTTACTAGAATATCCGGCAACAGTTCCATTGTGAGATTCTGAAGATCTCCTCTATAGGAGTGCTCCGTGGCTCCACCTGAATTATACAAAAGGTTTATTCTGGAAAGATATTGAGAGGTAGTCATTGGTTAGCGGTTATAGATACAGCCAATATAGAAATTCTTTAACAATTTTTTAGTATATTCCCAGTAGCAAATAGAAATTAGAAATGAACAGGATATATCCAGATATCAATGGCAATCTAAGAAATGGAAATATTGAATTATTCTTAGAAATTGTAGTTGATAATTATCTTAAGATGCAGGAAAACAAAAAAGCATGTTCAAAAGCCATGGACGAGCTTAAAATGCAAAAAGCTCAACCGCCATATTTAACAAAAAGAAAGCAGGAAGAACAGCAATTAAAGATCCTTTCCAGCTGCTCTAACTTAAAACTAACTATACAGAGTATTGTAGTTCTAAACACATTCTTTGAAAGCTTAATAAATGAGATTGGTATAATTGAACTAGGAGAGACTTACTATAAAAAAAACCTAGACAGTTTAAACGCTTCAGCAAAATGGGAGTTAGTGCTCAAGCTCATTTATCAGAAAGGATTGAATAAAGAATCCCAGTATTACGAAAACATTAAGCTTCTAACTAAGAGCAGAAACAGCCTTATTCACTATAAATCTTTTAAAATTCCAGATAATAAAATTGACAGTATATCCAAATCTCTTAACAATACTTTACAGCATGAAAAGATTTTAGAAAAGACCATAGAATCCTTAAACGCATTTTTTATAGACTTGAATGAGATTATTAAAGAAAGAAAGATATTGCAGTGGTCGGATATAAACAATCAATTACAACGTCTTGAAGGTTAATTCTAAACTTCATTTAGAAAACCATCATGTTGACTTTTAACCTTTAGAATACCCTTTTTTTTATGAGACAAGCAGAAGGCTCAGAGAGCAAAGAGAGATTAACTCACGAACAATTAATGAAGATACAGACCTATCCAACGCATTGGCAGGGCACGTTGTTAAGAGTCGCAAAACCAGGGGAGTCAATAGACGGAGTTTACGACAGGTCAAAAGCATTCGAGGATATGATGTAGAAGCAGTCCCTATTCTACAGTATACGGAAACCTTAAAATGAATTGCCTTTACACTAAAAATATTCAACCCCCTAAACAATTATAAATTGACTTCTGGAGATAAGACGAAGGCTATACTCCTTACTTTTTGCTCTATTTTGTTTTCTTACCGGGAGAAGTCAAACAGCATTAAAGACATATAGGTTTAAACTACCAAAATCACATAAAGTGTTAAAAAATTCCTATTCACAAGCTACGTAAGAAGAATATTAATAAAATTTTAAGAAAATTTTTTTTAATGACTTTTTTTCCTTAATTCTGTAACTGGAAAAAAGATGGGTTTTTAATTGAAGTCTAAAAGTGTTTTTGGATGAATTTTTAAAGCCCTTGCTAATGTAAAAACTGTACTAATTGTAGTATTTACCTCTCCCCTTTCAATTCGCCCTACTTGAGAAATGGGAACATTAGCATCAAAAGCAAGTTGCTCTTGAGTCATTTTTTTCAGCTTTCTAATACTCTGGAGGTTTTTGCCAAAAGAAATAATAAATACCTTGTCTTTAACATTCTGCACCCGGTAAAGGTGAAAAATGCTGAAGTTTTATATCAACGCATATATGCGCTATATTGAAATTACACAATCCATTATTATTTAACATCACTACATCTTAAATTAAAACCTCAAATATGCTTAAAATTACACCAGATGAAAGACAAAAATTTCAGACAGCCATTACTGATGCCTGTAATGATGCAATTTTTTCTGGATTAAACTTTTTAAAATACGAGTATCTTCCAATGCTCGCTGACGGGGATAAAAGAATATTTACAAAGGCACAAGATGTTGAAATCTTACTATTGTGCACAATAAGTGTTCATTCCTTCCTATTAAGCCGGGAAATAGAATTAAATAGTCTCCAGTTAAACCAATTTGATCTAACATTACAACTTTTAGACAAGATTCGTTCTAGCCGGATTTATGACGACTCTCCTGATCTGAATCTTTCTTCAATTTATAATGAGGATCTAAAAAGACTATTAGGAAGTTCTGATAGGACTCTTCAAAATTTATATAAAACTGAAGACCAAAAGGTTTTAGGGACTTTTCTCCTTCGCATGAAAGACTTCATGCAAGAAAAAAATAAATATATAATCGGATCGAAAAATGGTAATTTCTCTTTTTTTCCTAACATGATATTCACCAGTCTTTTTATTAATCCCTTTATTGAGAAAGACACAGCAGACATGCTATTAGGAACGCTTGTAGATGACTTTTCTTCTTCTTCCATCTTCAGAAGCACTTCGGACGGTTATAGCCTCCGCTTAGTTCATCGTGAATTTATACAAGTCATAGAACAAATCGAGAAGAAAATTTTTTCCAGCCTAATGGCAAACAATAATCTAAATAAGATACTGAATTTACACATGACATCTAGAATGAGATAAAACAAAATTTAAATCTTCACTCTTAAAATTAACAATTAATGAACCCCCCAGTATTAACCTCTATTAAACGATTTTTACACAATGATCAATTAGAAACCCTTGAACTAGAATTTTCTGTATTTAATGCCACATTGATCGACAACTTTTTCAAAATGAAAAATCTTCCCAGTAGAAGATCATTCTGGAAAATTTTTGTACAAAAGAGTACTTTGGGAAATGTAACTTTTTATTTCAGGGACAGCCCAAAATATGTCTTTGCTTTGGTGGTTGATGATAAATACCTTGCTCGCCAGTCAAAAGAAGAACCACTTGTAATTGAGAATTTTATTGTTTTAGGTGCCGATCCTATTTCAGGTACAAGAATCTCAATAACAGAAGATGCTATTCGTGTTAATGCTAACATAAATAACCAAGGCTACCATCTCACTCATGAGTACAAGAACTGTCTAAGTATAACGGCTCATAAAGAGAGATTGTCTTTTGATACCCTCACAAAGAATCCAGAAGGCAATGATAACTGCTACATTGCGACCCTTGTTTATGAAGATTCTGACCATCCAAAAGTGAATACTTTGAGAAAGTACAGGAATGAAATTCTATCTCATAGCTTGATAGGACGTCTTTTTATCAAATTTTATTATTTCAGTGCCCCAAAACTAATTCCTGTTTTAGAACCACTCCCGGTTGTTCAAAAAAAGATTAAGAAGGCTTTAGATGTCTTTACAACAAAGTTGGAACGGAAATTAAAATAAATTATCCGAAATGATATATTCAAAAAAAATAAACATAATCAAGTTTTATATATTCCTAATGTTGTTTTCAGTATTTGCTTTTACGGGATGTAAAAGTGATCCTCCAAAAATGATATATCCCGAAGTAAGCACAGGACAAGCTGTACAGAACACTAGCAATCTTCCGGATAAGAATGAAATTGAAAAAACAAATATTGAAAAAGCATTTGAAGATCTAAGACAATTTTATCATACTTATGCCCTTAATAGGACTGATATAGTTCTTATTCAAGTAGGAAAATTTAGAGGTCATTTAATGATTGGGAAAACCGGAATACCATTAAAGGCTGTCACTGCACATTACAATTTAGGCACGGAAGAAAATGAAGTAGGTTTCATTTGCAATAATGACATCCCATGCATAGATAGTATTAAAATGCAGAAGAGCTATCCAGGGGTGTACTTTTACTTTAACTCAAAAGAATCCTGTTTAAAATTTATCCAAAAATTTGAAACCTTAAAGGCTTTATTATAGTTTATAACCACCTATCCATGAAAGAACGTAAAACAATTAAAATTAATGCGAACATCATTAAATCCTTAATCATTGGATTAGCAATTGGTGTTCTATCTGTTTATGTTACTGAACATTTCGGCAGCTTTTCTTTTATGCCAGACACAAGCGGATTACCTCCGGACAACTCAATTTCATTTCAAAGGCAAATCCCTTATGACACTCCAATTGGGGCTATATATTTCACTTCGCCATTTGGTTCTAAATTGACCTTTGATGGAAAGGATTTCACAATAGCTGACATGAGTTTTTCAACCCACGACAAGTTTAAGAAATACTCAAACAAAATGACTTACTATTGGATGGCGACATGGGAGGATATAAAATATGTACTGTTAATAGGATTAATTCTCGCTGTACTGACCTATTTCCCTATGAATTATAGAATAAGTTTATCATAGTAAAATTGCGTCTCATAAATTCTGTTACTAATCAAAGATTTCATGATATACATATTATACCTCATATTCTTCGGCTTCTTTTTTTTAATAAAGTATCTAATTACAGAAAGAGGAATTAAGAGTTCAAAAGAGCTTGCACATCTTGTGTTTTTTCCAATGACAGGTTATGGTAATTGGATTTACAATCATAAAATCAGAGAATCTGAAGAAGTATTTTTACCCAGGAAATGGTACATCTGGAAAAAGATGATCTTTCAAAATTTTTGGTTAATTATACTGTCGATACCTTATACGGTGTTTCTTTTATTTGTTGATACATATTACACACTAATTGATGATGGTGCAATTAAAGTTTCATCCGGAACTATACATTTCTTCGAAGATAATATAGATCCTACTTTAGGAATAGGCTTAATTTTTAGTGGACTTTCTATAGCTTTTATTCCTTTTAGTCTTTTATTTTTTCTTGTAATTATTCCTGCAATAATTGCCAAAAGCATTAAACGCAATTACTCGAAAAGTAAAGTCATTGAAAACATTTAAACTTAAATTTCATTTCAACTAGAATTGGAAATATAATGGAAACAGAATATTGGCTTGCTAACTCAGGTTTTTTTTATCATCAAATTTTCATGATTGTTATGGGATCCTTAATGGGTTTGTCTTATGTTTTGGGCGTTACTTATAAAGCGGTTAATATTTTTGTTTACTTCATATTCTTCCCGCTATCTTTCACCCTATTTTTGAAAAAACCTTGGAGATATTTAATCCTCCCGGCTTCATTCTTATTCTTTGCATTACCTAATTTTGAAGTTTTATCCTATGAGGTTTTTGGTATCTGTGAAAATTTTCTTCATTCAATTGCAAAGACCTTTGACAGTAATTATGTGGTGATATCTGTAGTTTTATGTGTTTACCTCCCGGTGATTCTATATTTAACCGCTATTTTATTTAAATATGGGATACAAGGTACCAAGAAGGTTATTTTATGGCTGTTATTCATCAGTGCATTTTACCTCGTCTTCATTATGCCATTATTCCCTGAGATATTAGAATATTCAATTAATAAGTTATAAAACTATAAATATGTGAAAAACGAAATAAAATATAATTATACAAAGGACTGTACTGATAAATAAACTCAAAAAATGATAAATAAATTAACAACAACTTTAATCTTTCTATTTTTTCCTCTTTTCATCTTCTCACAATATTCAAATTACGAGAGAGGATATTCAAAAGGCTGGCAAGAAGGTTACTGTTATGAGAACAAAGAAATAGCATGTATTCCCCCAACAAGCCCACAGCCTCCTTTGCCGACTATAGAAGAAAGCAGTAATAGCTTTAAAGATGGTTACTTAAAAGGCTTTCAACATGGACTTGCTGAACCAAATTCCACACCCGGTTATGCTTCCACTAACGATAGGAACCGGTACAAATACCCTGAGGAAGTTTATAAGCCAGATATAAATCAGCTAGCCCTTCAAGTCTTGTCAAACAGATCTAGAACATCCGGTAGAAGTTCATATGCTCAAAGAAAGGATTGGGTATATGGTCAGGCTTACCCTCGATTAAAAAGGTTTGATAGGGTTGAAAAAAAATTATTCAAAAAAGGACAAAAGGAAGACAGAAGAAATAGAAAAAAATTAAAAAATAAAGAAATCGAGTCTTTATCTTCTTTAACAAATGGCTGGTATAAATCTTATATTAAAATTCGCACATCTTTCGGGAAGAAGAAAGAAAATTTTTGGTTTGAAAAATTTGTTCAAGTTCATAACGGGAAATTGATTAATTACATTGGAAGAGGAGATGTAATTTTTCCAATTGTAGCTTTTAATAAAACCTACGATGGTTTCCAGATTACCCCGAGGTTTCCGGATGGGAATGAAGAACAAAAGTGGGTTATTAAAATCATTGATAGTCAACCCACCACAGATTTAATAGAATTTGATGAGCCCCAGCACGTGATGTTCTACGTAACTTCTGATAATGGAGGAGGGGAAGTTCAGGTTTTTATCAAAGGAGATGTTAATAGGAGTTCAAACATTGATAAAATATTATATGGTAGACCGAGTTGTGACAGAAGTACTGGAGTTGCAAAAATGTTCCTAAAACCGGGTAAATATGAATATTTTGCTTACAACAAGCAGTCATTTTGGGAAGGAGAAATTGAGGTAGGGAATAGATGCTTATCAATGCAACTGACTACCAACTAGGGACATTATTATAAAAAAAAATTAAACTTCCCTAAGATTTAATCTAAGCAATAGCAGGGAATTTATAAATTGGAATTATTACTGATGTTAATTGTGGGCAGTATATTAATCCTATTCCTGCTGATTTTCCTTGCATTCATACCGACATTAGTTGGAAAATAATCAGGCTCAATTATGAAAAGAAACATTAGAAACTTGGCAGTATTGGTTTTCCCATTTCTAATAATGATAATATTAAACGAGACTGTAAGACAAAGAACCACGAATGACCCTTATTCAAAACATGGAGTAAGTGCCATTAATTCTGTTGACAGGAATGCAGACAGGTGTACCTGGATTTGTCATAATGATACAGGGTTTTGTAAAAATAACCACGTCATATATCTCAAGCCTTATTTCAATTTCACCGATCCCATTTACTATGGAGCAATCAGTCTGCTTCGGAAGACAGGAAATTACGGCTTAGCCAACATATTTTTTTTAGTGATTTTAGTGCCGTTATTTCTTTGGTTCTTTCTTGTGAAATCACTGAACCTTCAAGATGAGATATCCACCTTAAAGAAAAAGAAATGAAATATTTAGCTGAATTGGGTATGTCCTTGTATGCATACTGTACAGACTTTATTATCAACTTGTCAAACATCCTGAAAATCTCGTATTATGAAATTAACTTTTTTGTCTTTTGTCTACTTTATCCAATACTGGTAATTGGCTCAATTGCACTTTATGTTATACAGAAAAGGAGATTAAAAAATCTTAATAAAATGGTCAAAAGGAATTAATAAGGTTACCAATGGCAAATGGGATGAGAGAAACCTCTTTAACACCTTATCATGTAAATGGATACAAAGAGGTTCTCGTAATCTTTCTAAAGATAAAAATACCATGAAACTATATAATGTAAAATGATTATTCAGAACTTTCAGGTTCAGAGGGGAAACCGAAATTGACTCACGACCAAATAATGAAGATACAGACCTATCCAACGCATTGGCAGGGCACTTTGAGAAGAGTCGTAAAATCAGGGGAATCAGTAGACGAAGTGTACGATAGATTAAAAGACTTCGAGGCTTTTATGTAAAAGCAGTCTCTTTAATTATAGATGTATTTATAATTTATTCTAAATAATTATCCTGAAACCAAACCTATGGATTTTAATACCATCACTCCCTTACTAAATATTGATCAAACAAAGATGTTCCTGAAACAAATGGATCTGGCTTGCATGCTGCTTGATGTCAAGGTTCTAAATGAAGTCATTGAAAGATATGACCTTCAGCATCTGGAAGACAC
>ERZ1284728.79-NODE-79-length-11662-cov-6.759456_pt1 | contig 11662 bp, 7 predicted proteins | sample MGYA00454601_ERZ1284728 | MGnify/ENA primary metagenome ERZ1284728 (study PRJEB36292, sample SAMEA5787382) | metagenome | biome: Arctic soil; feature: perennial spring outflow channel; material: sediment | place: Canada | collected 2017-07-08 | depth 0.05 m ...
AAATGAGAACAACAAATCCCAGCGCCACCGTTAGGGAAAACATGAGCTCAGAAGAAAAATTCCAAAATCAGACCCTTCGGCCGATCATCAAATTACAAAACGATTTATGGGTGGAAGTTTTCAAAAACTACATTCAGAAACACAAGAATGTCTTTTATGAAATGGATATTAAAAAACGATTGGCGTATATTGAGAATTCACTTCAAAAAGACATCAAATTCAGGAACAGTCTTAAAGGGATGGTCATTGGGCAATTCACCCATGGCGAATACCAGGCTTACATCAAGAATTCTTCAGCATTGAACAAAAGGATGATGCACCTGGTCAAGGAAAGGATCCAAAATAATATCCAGCTCCTGGACCCTATGCACCTGGTTTAACTGATTTTCAAAGGCTTTGTTAGGTGTGTAAAACCTTCCGTAGCGGGCAAGTATTAAATTTTTGCTAATTGTTCTTTGAACCAAAACGCGTTCTCTAATTTTATGAAAAACGCAATAGAATGAGCATAAACAAAAAAGAACTATTCAACAAATGCCTTGATATGGTCAATGAACGAATTGACCAGTACAACGAGAAAATGGACACCATAACCGGCCAAAATGCCGATCATAAATTCCACCCGGATTTTGATGAATATGGGAACAAAGGCGAAATGTTGACCGAATATGAAAAAAATGCTACTTACCTGGACCGCGTGCGCGGAATGAAAGAAACCCTCGCAAATCTGGACCGCAACCACCGCAGTGAGACTGTGCGACCCGGAAGCGTTGTGGAAACAAAAGACAGTTATTATTTTGTTTCTGTCCCCCTAGGGGAAATCCCAATGGATAGTGGCAGTAAGATTTATGCCATTTCCACAGATGCACCTATTTATAAAGAACTGGAAGGCAAAAAAGAAGGTGACGAATTCACCTTTCACGATCAAAAGGTGGAAATAGTTAAGATCCTTTAAATTTATTCAGGATATTCTATCCGCAGGTGATAAATGTTCTTGAGCTTTCGCTTAAGGACTTTTTTCACCAGCTGGATCTCCTTAAAAGTTATGTTGGCATTCAGAAACTGTCCGTCTTCCATTTGTTTACTGATAATCTTTTCAACAAAATCATCAATAATCCTGGAGGAAGGCTCTTTTATACTTTTACTGGCGGCTTCCACGCTGTCACACATCATTAAAATGGCTGTTTCTTTGCTAAAAGGCATTGGACCGGGATAACGAAAATCCTCTTCCTGCACCTCATCATTATTCTCCTTTTCTTTTTTAAGGAAATAATAAACGGTCGTTGTCCCGTGGTGGGTACGAATGAAATCTATCACCCTGTCGGGCAGGTTCTTTTTCTTGGCAATCTCAATTCCATTGATCACGTGTTCAATGATAATCTCTGCACTTTCCCTGGGTTCCAGTTCATCGTGTGAATTCACCGAGGTAGTTTGGTTTTCTGTAAAATACGTCGGGTTACGCATTTTTCCGATGTCATGATAAAGCGCCCCTACCCGTACCAGCATAGAATTCGCTCCAATTTCATTGGCAGAAGCTTCAGCTAAGTTTGCAACATTTAAAGAATGGTGAAAGGTTCCCGGGGCTTTATCTGAAAGTTCCTTTAGCAGCTTCGTATTGGTATCTGAAAGTTCCAGGAGGGACATATCTGAAACCAACCCGAAGATTTTCTCATAGGCATAAATTAGTGGTTGTACGAATAGGGTGGCAAGACCACCAAGGAGGAACATCAGGAAAGTCTCCGGTTCCACTTCATAGATGGAGCCTTCCTGAATTATAGTAAATGCAAAATAGGAAAGAATATAGACCAATGTAATTTGCCCCACTGTAATAAAAAGGTTCGCTCTTTTATAAAGTTCAGAAACTGTAAGGATGGTCACAATCCCTGCAATTATTTGGAGGAACATGTATTCATAACTATCAGGGACGATAAAACCAAGCAATAACACAGTGATCACGTGCGTAAACAACCCAAGGCGGGAATCAAAAAAGCCTTTGATGGTAAGAGGCAAAATGCACAGTGGCACAACATAAACGTATTGCACATTAAAATTAATAACCAGAACAGTGAGGAGCACCATTACAGTTACATTGAAAAATATGAAGGTTATCTTGATATTGTTCTGGAAAATATCATAACGATATTTCCGTATAAAAAGCATTAACATCAGCAAGGCGAGAAAAACAAGCATGCTGTAGCCCACGATCACCCAGTTGTAGTTTGCCTGGCTCCATACCTGGGACTCATATTCTGCTTTGAGGGAATTGAGGATTTGCAGCTTGTCCCCTTCCACCACTTCTCCCTTTGCAACGACTATTGTTCCCCGCTCCACACTCCCCCGGGTGTAGGAAATCTGGTTGTATTTGCTTTCCAGATCATTGGTGGTAAGGGTTTCATTATAAGTCACATTTGGCCGTACCGTGTCAAAAAATAGACTTATAAGTTCGTCCCGCTGTAATTGAAAACGCGACTGATCGATCCTCCTATTTAAAAAATCCTGTAACTGACTTTGCTTCAGGATATTTTCATAAGTGACCTCACTTACTTCATTGCCTTTCCTTAGGTAAACAAGTTGATTAGGTTCTAGGGGTACCACCTCCTGTAAAAGGCCGTTTTCATATATCTCTTCGGCGGTTTCATCTACAAAAGTCCTTAGTTCCCTAATTTTGGATGGCCTTAAGGTATCTGGGAAAACCTGGGAAAATCGCTCTTCGAGGCGGGATTGGACTTCCTGGGCAATTTCAGCATTGAAATCATAGTAAGGAACATGCGTCTCATTGATCGCCCTTTTTTCAGCGGCTATTTCTTCAGGTGTCTTAAAAATGGCGAAATCAAAAGGGGCATAAAGGTTCTCGTATTGCCATGGCTTTCCTTTGGGAATCTCATATTTGAACTTCCCACCTTTCGGAAAGAGGTAGACTATCAGAAATGTCGTTAGGAGGAATAAAAAAACTTTATAAAAGAGGTCTTGATTTTTATAAAGGTAATTCACAAATGATTTCATAGAAACTAATCTCTTTTTCAAATGTACTAAAAAAAGGTGGCTGAAAGGATGTGGTTGGTTTGTTCCTGATAAAATGATTAAATTCGCAAGCATAAACGTATTGCACATTAAAATTAATAACGAGAACAGTGAGGAGCACCATTACAGTTACATTGAAAAATATGAAGGTTATCTTGATATTGTTCTGGAAAATATCATAACGATATTTCCGTATAAAAAGCATTAACATCAGCAAGGCGAGAAAAACAAGCATGCTGTAGCCCACGATCACCCAGTTGTAGTTTGCCTGGCTCCATACCTGGGACTCATATTCTGCTTTGAGGGAATTGAGGATTTGCAGCTTGTCCCCTTCCACCACTTCTCCCTTTGCAACGACTATTGTTCCCCGCTCCACACTCCCCCGGGTGTAGGAAATCTGGTTGTATTTGCTTTCCAGATCATTGGTGGTAAGGGTTTCATTATAAGTCACATTTGGCCGTACCGTGTCAAAAAATAGACTTATAAGTTCGTCCCGCTGTAATTGAAAACGCGACTGATCGATCCTCCTATTTAAAAAATCCTGTAACTGACTTTGCTTCAGGATATTTTCATAAGTGACCTCACTTACTTCATTGCCTTTCCTTAGGTAAACAAGTTGATTAGGTTCTAGGGGTACCACCTCCTGTAAAAGGCCGTTTTCATATATCTCTTCGGCGGTTTCATCTACAAAAGTCCTTAGTTCCCTAATTTTGGATGGCCTTAAGGTATCTGGGAAAACCTGGGAAAATCGCTCTTCGAGGCGGGATTGGACTTCCTGGGCAATTTCAGCATTGAAATCATAGTAAGGAACATGCGTCTCATTGATCGCCCTTTTTTCAGCGGCTATTTCTTCAGGTGTCTTAAAAATGGCGAAATCAAAAGGGGCATAAAGGTTCTCGTATTGCCATGGCTTTCCTTTGGGAATCTCATATTTGAACTTCCCACCTTTCGGAAAGAGGTAGACTATCAGAAATGTCGTTAGGAGGAATAAAAAAACTTTATAAAAGAGGTCTTGATTTTTATAAAGGTAATTCACAAATGATTTCATAGAAACTAATCTCTTTTTCAAATGTACTAAAAAAAGGTGGCTGAAAGGATGTGGTTGGTTTGTTCCTGATAAAATGATTAAATTCGCAAGACTAAGAATTAAAATAAAAAGCCATGAACAAGGAAGTAGTAATAGTAAGTGCAGTACGAACCCCAATAGGAAGTTTTATGGGCAGCTTATCGACGGTTCCGGCTACAAAGTTGGGTTCTATTGCAATCAAGGGAGCATTAGACAAAATCAACCTGAAGCCAGAAATGGTGAATGAAGTCCTAATGGGAAATGTTGTGCAGGCAGGAAACGGGCAAGCACCAGCGAGACAAGCCGCTTTGGGAGCCGGGATTCCCAGTAATGTTCCTTGTACAACTATAAACAAAGTCTGTGCAAGTGGAATGAAGGCGATCATGCAGGGCGCGCAGGCGATAAGTTTAGGCGATGCCGAAATTGTCGTCGCTGGGGGAATGGAGAACATGAGCCTTATCCCACATTACCTATACCTTAGGAATGGAAAGAAATTCGGACCTGCCCAAATGGAAGATGGAATGCAGAAAGACGGGCTCGTGGATGCATATGACAATAATGCCATGGGAACCGCTGCAGACCATTGCGCAAAAGAACATAATTTCAGCAGGGAAGAACAGGATAAATTTGCAATTCAATCATACAACCGCTCGAGAAAAGCCTGGGAAGAAGGTAAGTATAATGAGGAAGTTGTACCGGTTGAAGTTCCGCAAAGAAAAGGCGACCCGGTGATCGTAAAAGAGGACGAAGAATATAAAAATGTGAAGATGGACAAGATTTCCTCCCTGCGCCCCGCTTTTGGAAAAGAGGGAACCGTGACAGCGGCCAATGCCTCTACTATTAATGATGGCGCAGCAGCACTGGTGCTTATGAGCCGTGAAAAAGCAGAGGAGTTAGGCCTGGAAGTCATGGCGACGATAAAAAGTTATGCCGATGCTGCCACAGAACCTATTTGGTTCACCATAGCTCCATCGAAAGCACTACCAAAGGCCATAGATAAAGCCGGAATTTCACTGGATAAAGTAGATTACTTTGAGTTCAACGAGGCTTTCTCTGTAGTTGGACTGGTAAACCTGAAGATCCTGGGCTTGGAGGACAAGAATGTAAACGTGAACGGAGGGGCGGTTTCCCTTGGACACCCACTAGGATGCTCGGGGGCGAGAATTGTTGTGACCCTCTTGAACGTGCTGAAACAAAATAACGGAAAAATCGGTGCGGCTGCTATATGTAACGGCGGCGGCGGTGCTTCGGCTATGATCATAGAGCGTTCATAACATCAATTTTTAATAACTTTTGATGCAAGCTGCCATATGTAATTTAGGCATTGTCCCCCTAAGGGCAGAACCTTGCCACACCAGTGAAATGGTTAGCCAAATTTTGTACGGGGAAATGTACCAAATTCTGGAAGAAAGGAAACACTGGTCAAGGATACGCACCTCTTTTGATGCTTTTGAAGCCTGGATAGACAATACACAGGTTGAAAAATTGTCGAATGAAGATTATCTGAGATTAAATTCTGAAGAATCAGCCCTCTCGGCTGATCTCATTGAATATGTCACCACTAAAAACCAGTTAATGCCTATCCCGATGGGATCGGTTTTAAATTGTGTAGAATTCTTTTCCCACAAGCATAACGGTCACAAGACGAGTGGACAGAGACCGAAAAAGAACTTATTGGAAACCGCTTTTCTTTATCTGAATGCCCCTTTTCTCTGGGGTGGAAAAACCCCTTTCGGAATTGACGCCGGTGGGTTTACACAAATGGTTTATAAACTAAATGGGCTGCGGCTTTCTCGCAACGCTGTAGGCCAGGCAAGCCAGGGGGAGTCCCTTAGCTTTATTGAAGAAAGTGAACCTGGGGATTTAGCTTTTTTTGACGATGCCGATGGAAAAATAAACCATGTAGGCATCATGATGAGCGATAATTTCATCATCCATGCCGATGGAAAAGTGAGGCTTGACAGGATCGACCATTCTGGTATTTACAACACCGATCTTCGTAGGCACACTCATCAGCTACGGGTAATCAAAAAAATTATATAAAAGAAACCCGCTTTTTGGCGGGTTTCTTAAGTAAAATACTTCTAAGTCATAATACTATTGACTAGCGGCTTGAGTTTCCAACTCATCAATTTTGGCTTTCATTTCTTCAGCTTTTTCATTATTCCCCAACTGGTAATGGATATTCATCAAAGTCCTGAAAGCTTCTATATTATTAGGATCATTTGTTGTTACCTTCTCAAGGTGCGGTAAGGCTTTCCTATAGATTTCCTGACGCTTTTCTGCAAGTTCATCATATTTCTTCTGGTCTGCTTTACTCATCCCCAGTTTATTCATTTCCTCAACAAGCGGTGTTTCTTCAGAAAGAAGAACATAAGCAATATTAATACGCGCATTGCTCATTTCAGGGTCTAGCTCAATCGCACGGTTGTAATATTCAATGGCGCGATCGTTTTCACCCAACTCTGCAGAACTTACCCCGAGATTATAGAATAAAACAGCATTATCTGGATTTTGTTCTGCTACTTTTTCCATGATCTCGCGATATTTTGCCATATCGCCCATGTTGTAATAAACATCTGCTTGTGCCTGCAGCAAGGCAGGATCGTTGGGGCTATCTTCCAAAGCCCTTTCAATTGCTTCAATAGCTTTTTCATTTTCACCTTCTTGAATATAGATAAGGGCAATATTTTTAGCTATTTCATCTTTTTTAGACTCGGTCACCCTGGTTTGCGGATTTTCGTAATCCCCTGATTTAATAAAAAGGTCACGTTGTTCTTTGGAGCCCATCAATTCTTCCTCGCCGGTTTCTTTGTTCACAGCAGTATATTGTGTCTCAATTCCTGTAAAACCAAGGTCTTGAAGTTCTTTATAATACTCCAGTGACTTTTTGTATTCCTTTGCGTTCACAGCATTTGATGCCGAATAGTAAAGGTACAAAGTGTCCTGCGCATTCAACTGGTACGCGGTGTACAGCTTATCGGCAGCAGCAGAAAAATTCTGGCCCTGTTGGTCTGCAATAGCGGCATTCACCAAAGCGTTGCTCGCTGTGGTCAAACCTTGTTGTGCTTCCTCATGTCCCAGTTCCTGTGCTTTTTTGAAAGCTTCGGTTGCTTCCATCAAACTGTTAGTCGGCACATTTTCGCCGTTTCCAACCAGGGCATAGCCTTTATACAGGTAATAATCGGCTTTCCTATCCTGTTCAGCGTCTGCCAATTTAGGTTCAGCTTGTTGAAGATAGTTCCGCGCTTCCAGGAATTCACCTTTTTCAATCGCTTTTCCAGCGCGTTTTATTTCTCGGTTTTGGGCAAAAGCCACGACAGTCGACAACGCTAAAACTGCCGTAAAAATTCTAGTTTTCATCTTTTAGGGTTTTTGTGTTAACTTATTCTTCACTATCATTCTCAATAGTTGTGCCATCGTTGTCTTCTCCGGTCATATCAAGGGTTCCCTCATCAATTACGTCTTCCACATCTTCCTCTTCGTTCATCACTTTAGCCACGGCGGCAATGGAGTCATTCCCTTTTAAATTGATAAGCCTGACTCCCTGCGTGGCACGGCCCATCACCCGAAGGCTGTTTACCGAAGTCCTTATCGCTATTCCAGATTTGTTAATGATCATAAGGTCGTCCAAATCTGAAACATTTTTGATAGCGACCAAGCTTCCGGTTTTTTCGGTAATGGAGATGGTTTTCACCCCTTTACCGCCTCGGTTGGTGATTCGATAGATTGGCTCTCCATCTTCGGGATCATCAATATAGGTTCGCTTTCCATATCCATTTTCTGAAACTACCAGTACTGTTTCTTCCTTCGGATTTTGGACTGCGATCATTCCAATAACTTCATCATTCTCATCGGCGAGGGTGATTCCCCTTACTCCCGATGCATTTCTTCCCATTGGTCGTGTTTTGCTTTCTTCAAACCTTATGGCTTTTCCGCTTTTTAAAGCAAGCATGACCTGACTGTTCCCATTGGTTAACCTGGCCTCCAGCAATTCATCCCCGTCTCTAACAGTAATCGCGTTAATACCGTTGGTCCTTGGTCTTGAATACTGTTCAAGTGAGGTTTTCTTGACCTGTCCTTTTTTCGTGGCCATTATAACGTAATGGCTGTTGATGTATTCTTCGTCTTTAAGATCCTGGGTACAAATAAAAGCTTTTAACTTATCGTCTGGCTCCAGATTTATAAGGTTTTGTATAGCTCGCCCTTTTGAAGTTTTACTTCCCTCAGGGATTTCGAACACCCTCATCCAGAAGCACTTGCCTTTTTCGGTAAAGAACAACATGTACTGATGGTTCGTGCCAACGAACAGGTTTTCAAGAAAATCTTCATTTCTTGTAGTGGAACCTTTTTGTCCTACTCCTCCCCTGTTCTGGGTTTTATATTCTGTAAGGGATGTTCTTTTAATATAGCCAGCATGGGAAATGGTAATTACCACCTGCTCATCTGGGATCATGTCTTCCATGCTTAGGTCGCCCCCGGCATATTCAATTACAGATCTTCTCTCATCTCCATACTTCTCCCTAACTTCAAGCATTTCGTCCTTAATGACCTGCATTCTACGCTCTTTTCGGGCAAGTATATCTTTCAAGTCTTCGATGGTGGTCATAAGTTCCTCATATTCAGACCGCAACTTATCCTGTTCGAGACCAGTAAGTTGTCTTAAACGCATTTCGACGATCGCCTTGGCCTGTACTTCGGAAAGTTCGAACCGCTCAATCAATTTGTTCCGTGCTTCTTCAGCGTTGCTGGAAGAACGAATTAAAGCAATAACCTCATCAATATTATCTGAAGCAATAATAAGCCCTTCCAGGATATGTGCTCTTTCTTCAGCTTTTCGCAATTCATATTCTGTCCTCCTAACAACTACCTCGTGGCGATGTTCCACAAAATGGTAGATCATATCCTTCAAATTCAGCATTTGCGGACGCCCTTTCACAAGGGCTATGTTGTTCACACTAAAGGAATTTTGAAGTGAAGTATGCTTATACAAGGTATTCAGAACGATATTGGGAATTGCATCCCGCTTCAGGATATATACAATCCGCATCCCGTTCCGGTCAGATTCATCCCTAATCAAGGAAATACCTTCTATTTTCCGATCATTTACAAGATCGGCAGTTTTTTTAATCATTTCGGCCTTGTTGACCTGGTAAGGGATTTCAGTAACGATAATCGCTTCTTTCCCGTTCACCTCTTCGGTATGGGCTTTCGCCCTAAGTACCACACGTCCACGTCCTGTTTTAAAAGCTTCCCGAACCCCGTCATACCCGTAAATAGTTCCGCCTGTAGGAAAATCGGGTGCTTTTATATGTTCTATTAGCTCATCAATTTCAATATCGTTGTTTTCAATATAAGCAATGACACCATTCACTACTTCCGTCAAATTGTGAGGTGGCATATTAGTCGCCATCCCTACTGCAATCCCGCTGGCCCCGTTCACCAACAAATTTGGAATACGGGTGGGAAGCACTACAGGCTCATGAAGCGTGTCATCAAAATTAAGCTGTGTATCTACAGTTTCTTTGTCGATATCAGCAAGCATATCTTCGCTTATCTTGCGCATCCTTGCCTCTGTATATCGCATCGCTGCAGGACTATCACCGTCGACTGACCCAAAGTTACCCTGGCCGTCAACAAGCATATAGCGCAAACTCCACTCCTGGGCCATACGCACCATTGTGTCGTAAACTGAAGAATCCCCGTGCGGGTGGAATTTACCTAAAACCTCCCCTACAATTCTCGCCGATTTTTTATGCGCTCTGTTGGAAAGGACCCCAAGCTCATACATTCCATATAGCACCCTTCTATGAACGGGTTTTAAACCATCACGTACATCTGGCAGGGCACGTGACACAATGACCGACATTGAATAATCAATGTAGGCCGATTTCATTTCATCTTCAATATTGATAGGAATTAACTTTTCTCCTTCAGCCATAAATTCTTAATATTTTGGTTCTAAAATCTAACGTGCCAATTTACATATTTTAGCCAACCTGGACGGCATAAACGTTGAGGTTTTCTTGTATTTTATTAACAAATTTTTAGTTGTACTTGGTTGATAAGTTCATTAAATTCTGCTTTGATTTATAAAACCAAATTTGTCAATTAGCTATAGTTCACAATCGGGTACGGTTTTTGAAACTTCAGAGATAAATAAACAGAGAGAAAGGAATAAACATGGATGATAATTTTTCACCTAGAGTAAAAGACGTGATAGCCTACAGCAAGGAAGAAGCATTGCGGTTAGGCCATGATTTTATAGGTACAGAACATTTAATGCTGGGATTGTTGAGGGACGGTGATGGGAAAGCCATTAATATTTTGAATGCCCTGGATATCGACCTTACCCATTTAAGAAGGAAAGTAGAGATATTAAGCCCTGCCAATCCTGATGTTGCCGTGGATTCCAATGAGAAAAGGAATCTGCATTTGACCAGGCAGGCAGAACGTGCTTTAAAAACCACCTTTTTGGAAGCCAAGCTTTTTCAAAGTTCTTCCATTAATACAGCCCACCTGCTTTTGTGCATTTTAAGAAACGAAAATGATCCTACCACCAAGCTTTTGAACAAGCTTAAAGTTGATTATGATGGAGTCAAGGATCAATTTAAATATATGATCGCAAACGACGACGACTATATTAATTCCCCTACGTCTGAATCATTTTCAGACGAAGATGCTGCTTCAGATGATCCCGGAAAAAGCAACCCTTTTGCCGGCAATCCAGGTAAAAGTACCAAGAAATCAAAGACCCCGGTTTTGGATAATTTCGGAAGGGATTTAACATCCCTCGCCGAACTTGACAAATTGGATCCTGTAGTGGGTCGTGAAAAAGAAATTGAACGGGTTTCGCAGATTCTTAGCCGAAGAAAGAAAAACAACCCGCTTCTCATTGGGGAACCGGGAGTTGGTAAATCGGCTATTGCTGAAGGTTTGGCACTTCGCATTATAAAAAGAAAAGTGTCAAGAATACTTTTCGACAAGCGCGTTGTAACACTTGATCTTGCCAGCCTTGTTGCCGGCACAAAATATCGTGGCCAATTTGAAGAGCGTATGAAAGCCGTCATGAACGAACTGGAAAAGAACAGTGATATTATCCTTTTCATTGATGAGGTTCATACAATTGTAGGTGCCGGTGGTGCCACAGGAAGCCTGGACGCCAGTAACATGTTCAAACCCGCCCTTGCGAGGGGGGAAATCCAATGTATTGGCGCAACTACTTTAGATGAGTACAGGCAGTACATTGAAAAAGATGGGGCTTTAGAAAGACGTTTCCAAAAGGTGATCGTGGAACCCACAACCGTAGAGGAAACCATTGAAATCCTCAACAACATTAAAGATAAATACGAAGAACACCACAATGTTACTTACACAGATGAAGCTATCTTGGCTTGTGTAAAGTTGACAAGCAGATATATGACCGATCGGTTTTTACCAGATAAAGCCATCGATGCTTTGGATGAGGCCGGTTCCCGTGTCCACATAACCAACATAGAAGTGCCAAAGCAAATCCTGGAACTTGAGCGCAAGCTGGAAGAAGTTCGGGAAAACAAGAATACGGTAGTTAAAAAGCAG
>ERZ1284728.80-NODE-80-length-11654-cov-40.382188_pt1 | contig 11654 bp, 12 predicted proteins | sample MGYA00454601_ERZ1284728 | MGnify/ENA primary metagenome ERZ1284728 (study PRJEB36292, sample SAMEA5787382) | metagenome | biome: Arctic soil; feature: perennial spring outflow channel; material: sediment | place: Canada | collected 2017-07-08 | depth 0.05 m ...
GATACTCGATTACTGCTTTTTCATTGATGCTAAAAACAATGCTTAAACCTGTCTCGAATCGAATCTCCCTGCTCGCTTGCTACGCCTGATTGTCCTGCGGACAATCACGCTCGCCCGCTCGCACTGTTTTTATACGAGACGTTGTAAACAAGGCAAAAAATGGTAATTTTGGATATTTAGTTTGCAACATCCTAATATTTTTTTCGTCTTTAGGTTGCAGAGAAATAATTCTGCCAAACAATAGTGAAATTTCAATGGAGACCAGAAACCATAAAAAACGAAAATAATAAATCTATAACTTTGAAAACAAACATTATTATCTATATACTGATGGCAAGTATTAGCGTTACAATTTCTTCTTGTTATTCTACTAAAATTACTCCTGAAAAAAGCGTAATAAATTCTATACCTCATACCGATTCCACATATATCAAGCTTGATAGGTGGTTAAACAGGCAAACAGCCAAAGGTTTTAAAGGAAGTGTATTTATGGTTAGCAATGGTAAGATTATTATTGATAAGTCATATGGGCAAGAGGATACTACTTTACCCTTAGCCTACTGGATAGCTTCTAATTCAAAATCAGTAGTGGGTTTGGCTATACAAAATTTGGAAGAGAATAAGAAGCTTTCAATACAAGACCCTATAACAAAATATTTCACAAATGTACCCTCTAATAAGCAGCACATCACTATTCACCACCTGTTAACCCACTCCTCCGGACTTCCACATGGTTATATAACAGACAACATTCAGACGTATGAAAAAGCGCTTGAGGCCTTAATGAAAGTTAAAATAAATAAGAAGCAGATTGGGAAGTTTGAATATTCAAATAACGGCTATGCATTATTGGTGCTTTTAATTGAAAAGTTGACAGGCAAAACATATGAAAAATTTATTGCTGAAGAAATTTTTAAACCTGCAGATTTGGAACATACGGGGTTCTGGGGTTTTGAAAAGGACAATGTTTTTAATTTACCGCCTTTTGATCCGGCACGAGCAGCAAAACAACCGGCGACGATGTTTGATAATGGGAAGAGTGTTGTGAACTACGGTCAAAAAGGATCATCAGGTATATATAGTACTGCTGAAGATCAATTTAAGATTTTCAAAACGATGATGGATGGTGAGATCATATCCAAAACCAATGTAGAGAAAGCTTTTATGCCATATATTCTTATTTCTGAAAATGAGGATATGAAAACATATTATGGATATGGATGGTTTGTGGGTTATAAAGATAATCAACTGGTTAATATCCGGCATTCCGGTGAAGAAACCTGGCTTGGACATAATTCTATGCGTATTTTTTATCCAAACGGCGATGGCATAGTTGTGCTATCAAATTCACATTTAACAGAAGAAGAAGATGTTTGGGCTGTACAAGTTGCTTACAATTTAGAGTACCTTCTGGATTTACTGATGTAGCAAATAGAATTATGCCTTTACAAAACTTATTTAAGTTTTTGACTTCGATCTCTAATAATATATCTACATACCACCCTGCTAACATAAAGAGTTTAAGTCCATTTTAACAATGGTAAGTTTTTAAAATATTAATGAACCCTTTATTGCAGCGGACGACAATTGAATTGATAAAAAGTGATTTACCACTCAAAAATGTGATTTTTAAAGTAAATTCTTTTTGAAGCTCGGGGAAATGCAGCGGACTGACAATCGCAACATATTAAAAACCAGGATGGGGGAAATAGCCCAGTTTACAACAATGTAAAAAAACAATGCTTAAACCGGTCTCAATTCGAAACTTCGTGCTCGCTTGCTCAGCGGATTGTCCTTTCACCTTCGCTAAAGCTTCGGTGAACGCGACGGACAATCACGCTCGCCAGCCCGCACAGTTTTTATACGAGACGTTGCCCTTAATGCGGAAAAAAATTAGAAGTTATCATTTTGGTAACTTTATTGTATATTTGCAACAAACCATTTGACGTGAAAATATTTTCGAGAGGAACAATACGAGATTTTTGGGAAAAGCACGGTGATTGCGAACTTCAGCTAAAAACGTGGTATCGTGAAACCGAGAACTCTAATTGGTCATCGATTAACGAACTTAAAAATGAATATCCGAGCGCAAGTATTTTAAAGGATAACCGGATTGTTTTCAACATCAATGGGAACGATTACCGGCTAATTGTCAAATTCAATTTTGAATATCAACTTGCGTGGATAAGGTTTATCGGAACGCACGCAGAATACGATAAGATTAACGCAAACGAAATTTAAGATGAAAATAAAACCGATTAGAAATGATGCGGACTACCAAAAAGCACTTGAGCGTTTGGAAGTTATTTTTGATGCGAATAGAGGAACTGATGAAGGCGACGAATTGGAAATTTTAGCAATCGTTATTGACAATTATGAAAATGAGAATTTCCCGATTGGAATGCCCGATCCAATTTCTGCAATCAATTTTAGAATGGAGCAAATGGGCTTGAAACAAAAGGATTTGGTCGAGATGATTGGTTTCAAAAGCCGCGTCAGTGAAATAATGAACAAAAAGCGCAAACTGACTTTGGAAATGATTAGAAAACTGAACGCCAAATTGCATATCCCAACCGAAGTTTTGATCCAGGATTATTGAGCAGAAGTGTGAAAAGCACTAAGGGCAACAGTGTATAAAAACAATGCTCAATTAGGTCTTGAATCGAAAGTCGTTGCTCGCTTGCTCAGCGGATTGTCCTGTGGACAATCACGCTCGCCAGCTCGCACAGTTTTTATACGAGACGTTGCCACACATATGAAGAAAATACTGCTCTTAACGACAATAATTCTGATTTTAAGTTGTGAAAACAAAACAATTGAAACCCGCTATTATCCTACTAACCGAGAATTTCATAAAGACAGTATAGAACTTATCGGACTGGATACAACGGATTTAAATTTCCGCCAGTTAACCAATAAAGTGGGTGCTTTCTACGAGGATAAAGGAAATTTAATAGTAGTAGAGTTTGATGACGGACAGATTAAAAAACGTTTAATCCCATACGTTTATACTGGGGGATTGATTAAAATTAAGAACGTCTTGCAAATCAAATCTGACTCAATCCTGATTGACAATGGCTATGCAATTGGCGAACTAAAACGAATCCTTAAAAGACATTACCTTAACAAAGGTAAAATTCCTCAATATTCCGACTCTCCAGAAAAAGCCCTAGTTGAAGTGACCATAGACACTAATAGAACAGGAAAAGAGTTAAAGGAAGTTTTAATTAGATTAACAAACACCTTTGACGACATCAAAACGGAGATAAATGATACTATTGAACTTAACGTGTTTTTTGATTATTTCCGACAAATACCAACACCTCCACCTCCAGGCAATTTTAAAGATGAAAATAGTGACGGATAAAAAAACGTGTGGCAACAGCATAAAAACAATGCTTAATTTGGTCTTGAATCGAAACTCACTGCTCGCTTGCTGCGCTGATTGTCCTTTCACCTTCGCTAAAGCTTCGGTGAACGCGACGGACAATCGCGCTCGCCAGCTCTCTCACTGTTTTTATACGAGACGTTGTGGTGCATTCTGACAAACCGCTCAAATAAAACAATTTTCTCTTTCCAAATCCAAAAAATTAATTATATTTGTATCTATATGGATACACTTTTAAATGATAATTACCGAAAAAACATCTGAATTTGATAAGTGGATTAGAAAACTAAAAGATATTCCGGCAAAATCTAAAATACTTTTCCGAATTCAAAAACTTGAAACGGATGAACATTTCGGAAATTGTAAACCTGTCGGTGACGGATTTAGCGAAATGAAAATTAATTATGCTAAAGGCTACCGAGTATATTTTAAAGAAAAAGACAACAAAATCATAATTCTTTTAATTGGTGGAGATAAATCAACTCAACAATCGGACATCGAGATAACTAAAAAAATCTGGAACAGAATAAAAAATGATTGATATGAAAACTACAAAATTTGACATAGCGGACTATTTGGACAGCGAAGAAATGATTGCTGAATATCTGAATACAGTTCTCGAAGATGGAGACAGTTCTGATTTGATAGTAGCAATCGGTCATATTGCAAAGTCAATCGGAATGACTAAAATTGCGGAGAAAACAGGAATGAGCAGACCAAGTCTTTACAAAGCATTATCAGACGGAGCAAAACCACAATTTGGAACAATAATGAAAGTGCTGAAAGCTATTGGCGGACAAATCAATGTGAAACCAATGTCAGCGTAAAAAAAACGACACCACAACAATGGCTATAAGTAATTGCTTGTTCTCGCCTACTTCTGAAAATTCTCGCGGATTTTCAGTTTAGGACATATTTGCAAAGTTAAGTGCTAAACCACGCAACTACTCATAGCCGAGACGTTACCCTTTATTATAGCACACTCTAAATTTGTTCGCTAACAGAGAACTTTTTTGTATATTTGCATTTTAAGTGAATGAATGAAAAGAATAATTGCAAAAAGTACGCTTCGCGAATATTGGGAAAGACACGCTGATTCCGAACAGTATCTAAAAACTTGGTACGATACAACCAAAAGCGCAAAATGGTTTTCGCCAAACGATGTGAAACAGTCTTACATTAATGCGAGTATTCTAAAGGATAACCGAGTAGTTTTCAATATTAATGGAAACTCATACCGGCTTATTGTAAAGTTCAATTACGAAAAGCAATGGGCCTTTATTCGTTTTATTGGCACACACGCTGAATATGACAAAATAAATGCGGACACGATTTAAAAATAATATTATGAATGTAAAACCTTTAAAATCTGACAAAGATTATAGAAACGCACTTGAGCGTTTGGAAGTTATTTTCGATGCTCCAATTGACACACAGGAAGGTGACGAAGCGGAAATTCTTTCCTTACTTATTGAGAATTACGAAAATGAGAACTATCCGATTGAGGCACCAGATCCGATTGAGGCGATTAAAATCAGGATGGAAGAATTGAATTTGAAACAAAAGGACTTAGTCGGGATAATCGGCGGGAAAAGCCGAGTGTCGGAAATCTTAAACCGTAAGAAAAGATTGACTGTCGATATGATTAGAGAATTGGAACGAATACTTCAGATTTCAGCTTCTGTTTTGGTCAATAATTATCAACTTGCGTCGAAATAACAAAGGGTAATCGAGTAGACGGCTCCGCCAGAAACTGACGGAGTGCGCCTCTCACATCACCGTAACCTTTGGACGGACTACGCTCTTTCCGTACTAAAAAACTACTGGCTTTCTACATATTAATTGAACCGAAAAGAACTGAAAAATTTCTTTCGGCAATTGACCTTACCATTGAGCTGATTGCAGAGAACTAAGACCTTTTTCAAGTTTTGAGAAAAAAGAAATATTAGAACCGCGGAAATTGGTCGGGACATTAATCTTTATTATCCAACTGAAAAAGATATTGTTTATATTTCGCCTTTGTTTTAAAACCGTCAAAATCCCGACAATCTGGTAATATAAAAAAAAACAGCTGTTTTCCAGCACTGTGAAAGTTGGAGAATAATCAATCTTAAAAAGCAATAATTTGGAAAACTCAATCGAATTCTACAACGATGTGATTCAATACTTTAAATTGAATTACATTAATCTTGGAATCACCCTTTTATTTATTTTTGCAGGGTTTTTAATAGCCAATTTTATAAAAGGTAGAATACGGTTGCGATTAAATCGGAAATCACCAAACCATATAACGGCAACTTTTATATCACAAATCACCGGCTTTGCCCTGAAATCTGTTGTAGTGGTGATAACCCTCTATTTACTTGGTCTTGAATCTTTTACCAATAAAATATTAGCAGGTGCAGGTATATTAACTTTTGTGATTGGATTTGCATTAAAAGATATTGGAGAGAATTTTTTAGCAGGAATTATTCTCGCTTTTAAAAGCCCATTCAAATTAGATGATTTGATTGAAGTAAATGGGATTGAAGGTTTTGTAAAGGATATAAATATTCGTGAAACACTCATAAAAACACCCGATGGCAAGGATGTTTTTTTACCCAATTCCATAATTCTCAAAAACCCCTTTGTTAATTACACCATTGATGGGTTTTTACGATACGAATTTATGGTTGGAATTGCCTACGAGGATCACCCCACAGAGGCTATAAAGCTTATGCTTGAAACGGTAAATAATGTGATGGGAGTTTTAAAAGGGGATAGAAAACCCGTTGTTACAATAAGTGATTTGTCTACAAATACCATAAATATAAAGGTGCAGTTTTGGGTGGATACCTTCAAAACTTCCAAACGATCCATACATCATAGCATCCGGTCGCAGGTTATGAATGATGTTGTTGCCGCTTTATTTGCAAATGGTTTTAGTCTGCCGGCTTCCATTGTTGAATTAAAAAACTATGAACCCTCAAATTCTCTAAATCTTAAGATAGAAGGAAAGGAAATAGAAGGAAAGGAATAAGTTTAGCTGGGTATTTTCAGCAAATAAAGTATAAAAATATGAACAAAAGTTTGGAGAAAATGCATCAAAAAAAATGACTTCACAGAATTTGAAATCTGTGAAGTCATTGTCATGAAATGTATCTCTTACTTGGCTATATTAACCGCTCTGGTTTCCCTTATAACGGTAACTTTTACCTGTCCGGGATAGGTCATATCGGTTTGAATTTTTTGAGAGATCTCAAAAGAAAGATTCGCCGCTTTTTCATCTGTTACCCTTTCGCTTTCCACGATCACACGAAGTTCCCTTCCCGCCTGGATTGCGTAAGCCTTCTTAACCCCTCCAAAACCAAATGCAATTTCTTCGAGATCTTTTAATCGCTGTATGTAAGAATCCAGTATTTGTCTTCTTGCTCCAGGTCTTGCTCCACTTATCGCGTCACAAACCTGAACCAAAGGAGAAAGCAGGGATGTCATTTCAATTTCATCGTGATGCGCTCCAATAGCATTGCATACTTCTGGTTTTTCACCGTATTTCTCTGCCCATTGCATTCCTAAAAGAGCATGTGGCATTTCTGTTTCAGTATCCGGAACCTTACCAATATCGTGTAATAATCCGGCACGTTTTGCAAGCTTAGGATTCAATCCTAATTCTGATGCCATTACGCCACATAATTTAGCAACTTCCCGGGAGTGTTGTAATAAGTTTTGACCATAGGAAGATCTGTATTTCATCCTACCAACAATCTTGATCAATTCCGGATTTAATCCGTGAATACCAAGATCAATAACGGTACGCTTTCCTATATCAATGATCTCCTCATCGATTTGTTTTTTGGTCTTTTTAACCACCTCTTCAATTCTTGCCGGGTGAATCCTTCCATCTGTAACCAATTTGTGCAATGAAAGCCTCGCGATTTCCCTTCTCACGGTATCAAAACAGGAAAGAATAATTGCTTCGGGAGTATCATCAACAATAATTTCTACACCGGTAGCAGCTTCAATAGCACGTATATTCCGTCCTTCCCTTCCAATAATTCTACCTTTTACATCATCACTCTCCAGGTTAAATACCGATACGCAATTTTCAATTGCCTCCTCCGTACCAATCCTTTGTATAGTGGTAATAATGATCTTTTTTGCTTCCTGTTGTGCGGTGAGTTTTGCTTCCTCAATAGTATCCTGAATAAGGGCCATTGCATCGGCTTTTGCTGTATCTCTTAAGGATTCTGTGAGTTGTTCTTTTGCCTCTTCTGCGGAAAGTCCCGAGATCACTTCCAGTTGCATTACCTTGCTGGCCTGTAGTTTATCGATTTCACCTTGCTTTTTCTCAAGATATTCATTTCGGCTTGAATAATCCTGAATCTTATCTTCCAGGTCTTTATTCAGATTCTTGTTTTTAGCAAGTTCGCTGGATAGTATGGATTCTTTATCCCGAATGCGTTTTTCTGCATCGCCAATTTTTTTATCCCTACCCAGGATTACTTTTTCATGTTCCGACTTTAATTCTATAAATTTTTCCTTTGCCTGAAGGATCTTATCCTTTTTAATGCTCTCTGCCTCTGTTTTGGCTTCCCTAAGGATTGTTCCTGCCGATTTTTTAGCCCGTTGTACTATCCTGGAAGCATTTTTCTTCTCCAGAATTTTAGCGATTGCAAATCCTATGGCCAGTCCCAAAAGAACGGCGACAATTATAAAAACTATTGTATTTGTTGTATCCATATTTGTTTAAGTATTAAAATAAAAAAGCCTGTATTAGCATTGATTTTGCATAAACTCCTTAAAATAAGTATAGGGCTAACAAGCTGATCAAGTATCCGCTCTAAGACGGCACGCTTTTACAACTAAAACTCACCCTTTTTAAAGAATCCGTGTTGAGTTTATCAAAAATAAAATCACTAATACAGGCAGTAAACCTTTGTGTTATTTAAAAGAACTATGTTGTAAGATGTTTTTGAAGCAATTCATTAAGCGCCCTTAATTTATCTTCGGCAAGTTGAACATCATTATTGGTATCTAACGATTTTTGCTCGGTTTGGGCGGCAAATTGTAATGCGCACATCGCCAATACATCCTGCTTATCCCTTACGGCATAACTTTGTTCAAATTGTTTGATCATCGCTTCTATCTTCTTTGCAGCTATACGCAGCCCCTCTTCCTGGTGAGCCTTTATAGTTAAGGGATAAACCCTGTCTGCAATAGAAATTTTTATTTTAAGCTGATCTGACATCTAAATATTTTATTCTGATAGTTGAACAATGCATTGATCAATTTCTCGTATTAAGCCGTTTATTTTCAGCTTGGTTTCCTTTTTGTAATCGTTACTGCCTAGCATTGCGTTGGCGGATTTGAGTGTTTGAACGCGATCCTCTGAAGTCTTTAAATCTTCCAGGATTCGGATGTTCTCTTCTTTAACAGCTGTCAATTCATCTTCTACAGAATGCTGGGATTGCCTAAGAACCTCATATTTATGAAGCAACTTACTAATTCTATTTTCAAGATTATCAACTATTTCTGTCAAATCACTCATAAAAGCTCAACGTGCTACTTATTCCTACAAAGTTAACATACCGCATGAAATTTCCCAATACTTTTAAATCTATTTTCAAAATCCCTTTAAACTAAGGTTAATCTACACCAAAACAGGGACTTATTTTCCGCAAAACTTTGTTTATATTTAACCCCCGGAAATTAATCCTATTTTTAATTTACCTATGAAGAATTTTTTGATCATTTTTTTTACCCTAACAGCCTTTTTTGTAAAGGCGCAGGCTCCTGTTCCTGCAGAATATTTCAGCAGTCCATTGGAAGTGGGCTTAGTGCTTTCCGGAACCTTTGGAGAATTGAGATCCAACCACTTTCACAGCGGACTTGATATAAAAACCCAGCAAAGGGAAGGCTTGAATGTTCTTGCATCTGCAGAAGGTTATGTAAGCAGGATCAATATTCAGCATTATGGCTACGGAAAAGCACTGTATATTCAACATCCAAACGGGTACACTACTGTTTATGGACATTTAAAAAAGTTCTCCCCAGCAATTGAAGCCTATATCAAAAAACAGCAATATGCTAAAGAAACCTATGAAATCGAACTTTTCCCTTCTGCTTCAGAATTAAAAGTAGAAAATGGGGAATTGGTTGCATTTAGTGGTAATACCGGCGGAAGCGGTGGTCCTCATTTGCATTTTGAGATCAGGGATGGGCAGCAGCGTCCTATGAACCCTAAATTATTTGGTGTAGACGTAAAGGACAGCCAGGCCCCTGTTATTAACAGCCTTTTTGTTTATCCCATGGGCGAAGATGCACACGTTAACGGATCGGCTCAACGCCAAAGAATTAGATTAACCCAGCTAAATGACGGTTCTTTCAAATCTGAAGAGCTTAATGCCTGCGGAACTATTGCCTTCGGAATTTCTGCCGTAGACAAACAGGATGGCGCTTCCAACAACAACGGGGTTTATAAAATAGAAGCCAATTTAAACGGGGAAACTGTTTTTGAATTGAATATGGACAGATTTTCATTTAATGAAACCAGGCATCTAAACCAGTTAATAGATTACGAATACTTCAGCTCCAATAAAAGCAGGATCACTAAATTATTTGTTGAACCAAACAATCCGTTAAGTGTTTATAACAATATTATAGACCAGGGAGTTATAAATGTTGAAGATAGTCTAACGTATTTATACAATATTAAAGTTCTTGATTTTGCGGGCAACCAAAGAATTGTCAGAATTCCAATCAAAGGAAAAAGACCAGACAATGTAACTCCCAGAAATATCTCGAAATCAGATTATTTCGCTAAGGCAAATCAGGCTTTTTCAGCAGAAGAAAACGGAATAGATGTTTATATTCCAAAGGGAAGTTTATACCAGGACACGTATTTGGATATAAAATTCATGGGAGATACCATTTATTTCCATAATGATAACACCCCAATACATACCAATATTACTCTAGGCTTTGATGTGAGCAAGTATAAACCTGAAACGCTTGAAAAAATGTTCATCGCACAGTTGGGCTATAAAGACAGACCCTCCTACTCCAATACCTATCTAAAAGGGAACCGGATGACCACTGGAATAAGAACTTTTGGAAAATACACGTTGGCATCGGACACGAAACCGCCATCCATAAGCCCTTTAAATTTTAAGTCCGGACAATGGATCTCGGGAAATTCAGAATTAAAACTGCGTATTTCTGATGATCTTTCAGGAATTAAAAGTTACCGCGCTACCGTAAACGGTAAGTTTATACTTATGGAATATGAATATAAGAACAATACCATCACCCATGATTTTAGCGATGGCGTTGTAACCGAAACCGAAAATAAACTGAAGGTAATTGTTACAGATAATGTGGGAAACAGCGAAATTTTTGAAACTACTTTTTTCAGAAAGTAATGTGCGGTAATGAGTAAAGATCGTTCCTCCATAGGCGTTACTGTAAGAATCAAGGACCCAAGAATTTATTTTAATTCACTGATATATTTAGTTATGATCTCTATTTTTAGAACACTTTAATTATCGGTATAATTGAAAAATTTAGAAAAGTAAGGTGTGTTTATTAAAAACCCCTTCGGAATGCCCTAGGAATATGCGGTTTCAGCTTTCACAGAAATGTTTTACGGACAACAATAATAAATAATGTATCGTTTTCGTGAATTTACCTGATTGAAGTGCTTAGGAAGCCATAAACTCTTTCAAAACAGAAACCACATAATCAATTTCCTTTTTTGTATTGTATTTTGAAAAAGAAAATCTAAGAGATGGCTTTTTAAGATCGTCCTCGCTTAAAAAAGCATTCAGAACGTGAGAACCTTTATCACTTCCACTTTGGCAGGCACTGCCTTTAGAACAGGCAATTCCTTTCAGGTCCAGCTGAAACAAGAGCATTAAAGCCTTTTCCTGGGTTACCGGAAGACAAATATTTAAAAGTGTATAAGTGCTTTGGAAGGAATCCCGGCAATACCCATTGAATTTGACATCGGGAATATGAAGTTCCAGTTGTTCAGCGAAGTAAGTTTTAAGGGAAGATATATACTCTTTTTCCTCCGGCATATTTTTATGAGCGATTTTCAGCGCTTCTTCCAAACCTACAATGTTATGGACACTCTCGGTGCCAGCCCTATGGCCACGCTCCTGCTCGCCCCCAAAAATAAGAGGTTTCAGTCCACTGTTTTTTCTTACAAATGCAAAACCCACTCCTTTGGGCCCATGAAACTTATGTGCGCTTACCGCAGTAAAATCTACAGGAATTTCAGCAAGAT